>ERZ791753.20-NODE-20-length-247122-cov-18.670721_pt1 | contig 247122 bp, 156 predicted proteins | sample MGYA00509951_ERZ791753 | MGnify/ENA primary metagenome ERZ791753 (study PRJEB30046, sample SAMN00792026) | human gut metagenome | study: EMG produced TPA metagenomics assembly of the A metagenome-wide association study of gut microbiota in type 2... | reverse complement strand
TTTTTTCGATACCACCCTGTGCGATCACTTCTTTATGATCCATATCAAACAATTTATATTTGATGGACGAACTACCGCAGTTTAATACTAAGACTTTCATTTTATATATTCAGATTTAATAATTATTTTATTCTTTGGCTCCAATAGCCTGGTTGGCAGTGATGGCAATCATGCGATAAATATCTTCGATGGAGCAACCGCGTGACAAGTCGTTCACCGGACGGGCAATACCTTGCAAAATCGGCCCTACTGCATCTGCATGACCTAAACGTTGTACCAATTTATAAGAAATATTACCTACTTCGAGGCTCGGCACAATCAGCACATTTGCGTTTCCTGCAATCGGAGAGCCCGGAGCTTTGCTGGCACCTACTTCAGGAACCAATGCAGCATCAGCCTGCAACTCACCGTCTAGAGCCAAGTCAGGAGCCATTTCATGAGCAATTCTCACAGCTTCAATTACTTTATCCACAACCTCATGTTTAGCAGAACCTTTAGTTGAAAAGCTCAACATCGCTACTTTAGGTTCCATACCTACCACTGACTTAGCAGTGCGAGCGGTACAAACCGCAATCTGCGCCAGTTGTTCCGCATCCGGAACCGGTGTAACAGCTACATCACCCATCACCAAAATACCGTTCTTTCCATATTCGGGAGCGTGCGTCAGCAACAGCATTGCACCAGATACACAAGTGATGCCCGGAGTTGTCTTAATGATTTGCAATGCCGGACGCAATACATCGCCCGTCGTATTGCGTGCACCTGCCAATTGACCGTCAGCATCACCATTCTTAATAATCAGACAGCCCAAATAAAGTGGGTTAAGTACCAACTTACGAGCCTCTTCGATAGTCATACCTTTTTTCTTGCGAAGTTCACACAACAATTGTGCATACTCTTCTTTCTTCGGATGATTCTCCGGATCAATAATAGTAGCCTTACTGATGTTTCCAAGTCCCCATTCTGTTGCACAAGCGTTAATTTCGTCCGGATTACCCAGAAGAATCAAGTCAGCAACTCCATCTGTCAAAATTTGATTGGCAGCTTTCAAAGTACGTTCTTCCGTTCCTTCAGGAAGAACAATACGTTGGCGGTCGGCTTTCGCGCGCTCAACGATTTCATTAATTAATCTCTGCATATATATAAATTGTGTATAAAAATTCGGTAGATGTGTTATTCACGCCGCAAAAATACACAATTTTGCAATATCAACATTGCAATTCGGGGCATTTTTGTGGCCCAAAGCGCAATTATTATAATATTTAACACTAATCTGGCACAAAATGTACAAATAGAAAGAAATATCGCAGGAAACTGTGACAGCCAATCTGCAAAACACCTAACTTTGCAGCGTTTTCAGTAAACAATTCAACTTTTGGTCAGTTATTAAGAAGGTTATTGCCCAAAGAGAGTTGAATTTAATAATAATAAATAGGTAATAGTAGTATGATTCGTCAATGCGCCATCCTTTTCGGATGCCTGGCTTTGGGTGAATTGGTTGTTTTTCTTACGGATATCAAGCTTCCGTCCAGCATCATAGGTATGCTGTTGCTCACCCTTTTCCTGAAATTGGGTTGGATTAAACTGCAATGGGTGCAGGGTTTGTCCGACTTTCTGGTTGCTAATTTGGGATTCTTCTTTGTTCCTCCCGGTGTAGCTCTCATGCTATATTTTGATATTATCGCTGCCCAATTCTGGCCGATAGTGATTGCTTCTTTAGTTAGTACCCTGTTGGTTTTAATCGTTACAGGGTGGGTTCATCAATTAGCACGCAAAATCAAATGAGTTACTTAGACAACGAATTCTTCTTGTTAGCCGTTACTTTCGGCGTGTTTTTCTTTTCAAAACTGTTGCAAAAGAAAACTGGTATTTTATTGCTTAACCCCATTTTGTTGACTATCGCCATCCTGATTATCTTTCTGAAAATGGCGCATATCAACTACGAAACCTACAACAAAGGCGGATACCTCATTGAGTTCTGGCTGAAACCGGCAGTAGTAGCTCTTGGCGTACCCCTATATCTACAATTGGAGGCCATAAAGAAACAATTGGTCCCGATCCTGCTTTCACAATTGGCGGGTTGTATCATCGGGGTAGTTTCCGTAGTGGTGATTGCCAAACTGATGGGAGCACCGCAGGAAATTATTTATTCATTGGCACCTAAATCTGTTACTACCCCTATTGCCATGGAAGTAGCAGATACATTAGGAGGTATTCCGGCACTGACGGCTGCCGTAGTGGTTTGCGTCGGTTTACTGGGTAGTATTGTCGGAATAAAAACCCTAAAACTAACGCGTATCAAGAGCCCTATTGCCCAAGGATTATCCTTGGGAGCTGCCGCCCATGCCGTGGGAACTTCCACCGCCATGGATATCAGCAGCAAATACGGAGCTTACGCCAGTCTTGGACTTACACTGAATGGAATTTTCACCGCTCTACTTACGCCGACTATTTTGCGATTATTAGGGTTGCTATAACAATTTCTCCTTATCTTTGTTATTCTTTATATTCAAACTAACGAAAACGACGATATGATATCATTTAAAGACATCGAACTTAAAGATAAAGAGCTCATTACATCTTATACACAGCATAGTCCTCGACGCAACTGTGACCTTTCATTCTCCAATCTCTGTAGTTGGCGTTTCCTTTACGACACCAAGTTTGCAGTACAGGACGGTTTCCTGATACTGAAATTCTGGGCAGGAGAAAAATTGGTATATATGATGCCAGTCGGGAACGGAGACTTAAAGAAAGTACTGGAGGATATGATAGAAGATGCCAACCGTGAAGGTGAACGCTTCTGTATGCTCGGAGTATGCGCAGGCATGCGCGCTGACTTGGAAGCCATAATGCCTGATAAGTTTCATTTCGAAGCGGACAGAGATTATGCCGATTACCTGTATCTTCGGACCGATCTTGCCACATTGGCGGGTAAGAAATTCCAAGCTAAACGGAACCACCTCAATAAATTCCGCCGGACCTATACTAATTATGAATATGTTCCTCTCACTTCCAACCGTATACAGGAATGTCTCGATCTGGAAGCCGAATGGTGCAAAGTGAACAACTGCGACCAGCACGAAGGTACGGGTAACGAACGTCGCGCCCTTATCTATGCACTGCATAACTTCGATGCCCTTGGCCTGACAGGAGGTATTCTTCATGTAGATGGTAAAATTGTAGCTTTCACTTTCGGTATGCCCATCAACCAGGATACTTTCGGCGTACATGTAGAAAAAGCAGATACTACGATTGATGGTGCCTACACCATGATAAATTATGAATTCGCCAACCATATCCCCGAGCAATATACTTATATCAACCGGGAAGAAGATTTGGGCATCGAAGGTCTGCGCAAAGCCAAACTATCCTACCAGCCAGTGATTGTCCTGGAGAAATATATGGCTTGCCTGAAAGATACCCCTGTAGATCCGGTGAAATGGTAAGATTCTTTTAAGTAGTTAATAGCAAGTAATAAATAATCAATAAAGATAGTAAGCATCTGAATAGGAGATAGAAATAATGCGTGAAAAGGTAAAGAAGCTGTGGAAGCTTTGTTTTAACGACAATGACGAGTTTGTGAATATGTACTTTAACCTTCGCTACAACAGCGAAGTGAATGTTGCCATCGAAAGTGGTGATGAAGTCATTGCCGCCTTACAGATGCTTCCCTATCCGATCACTTTTCATGGTAATAGTATACCGACTGCATATATTTCGGGAGCTTGCACTCACCCCGACTACCGTAGCCGGGGCGTTATGCGAGAATTGCTATCGCAGGCATTCGGGCGCATGTATCGTAATGATATCGCATTTACTACCCTTATTCCTGCCGAACCCTGGTTATTCGGTTACTATGCACGCGTAGGTTATGCAACGGCTTTCCGTTACGGTAAACGTATTTTTCATCTACCAACCGATGAAACAGATACTCCTGCTCGCACTTCATCTGCCGAGACAGGCTGGTGTTTCCAGACTTACACAAACTATGACGAAGATGTCTATCAGTATCTGAATCGCAAAATGCAAGAACGCCCTTGCTGTCTGCAACATACAAAGACAGACTTCTACGTCATACTGGCAGACCTCAATCTGAGCAGTGGATGTATTTTCACCCTTTCGGATGAATCTGGAATTGCCGCTCTTGCCATTGTCTATCCCGATGAAGAAGCTTCCAAGCTCTATATAAAGGAATTACTTGCAGATACTCCCGAAGCAGAACATTCGTTACTTACTCGCATTTGCCAGAACATGCATACCGAAACCCTCGATATCATCATGCCTCCCATAAAAGATCAATCCTCTTTTGATCTGGGTATGATACGCATCATTCAGGCCAAACCTGTACTGCAACTTTATGCAGCCGCACATCCCGAGGAAGAAATGAACATTGATCTCATTGACAACGAACTTTCAGCCAACAATGGTTATTATTACCTGAATAAAGGGAAATGTATGTATAGTCACAGACGGCTTCCGGGCGCACATGAGCAATTAACAATCGGGCAATTAACAGAAAAAGTATTTGCTTCGGAACAAGCATACATGAGTTTAATGCTAAACTGACATTACCCCAAATGGTAACTTTGTTAACCCCACACAGTAACTCCATTTACATGCTGAGGTAAAGGTCGTTACATGCCGAGGTAAAGAGCGTTACAATAAGCGGTAAAGGTCGTTACATACGGCGGTAAATGCTTTTACATCGCAAGGGAAATAGCTTGTAAATACTATCTATTGATAATCAAACAATTATCTAAAGTCATTGGTAGTACTAATTCATTTCCGAAAAGAAAGGAAGGAAATGATAAATCCCCATTTAACTCATAACCGCACGGTTATAAACTCATCCCGCCAACCGGTAAAAACAGTAATTTAGTTACTTTTATCTGTAATCTGTATACAACGTTTACGGAATATCTTCGGTAATTTTGCATTGTAAATGAAGCGAATGCAGAATCCCATAAATATTGATTTAATAAACAATAGAACCTATCATCATAAAAACAAAACATTATGAACCTGAAAAGAATAATCATTGCCATAACGGTTGTTTTAATCGGTACAGGCAATATAAACGCACAAGATATGAAAACAGAAGTTCCAAAAATCAGTGATTTCCCAGTAGGGGAAGAGAATACTGGCTACGCACAGTATTTTACAGGTAAATCCTGGCTGGCACCTTTGACTACCAGTAAAGAATTGAATGTCCCGATATCCAACGTTACGTTTGAGCCCGGTTGCCGCAACAACTGGCACAGTCACACAGGCGGGCAACTACTAATTGCCGTAGGTGGTATAGGCTATTATCAGGAACGCGGAAAGGCTGCACGCCGTCTGTTGTCCGGTGATGTAGTAGAAATCGCTCCTAACGTAGAACATTGGCACGGCGCCGCACCCGATAGCTGGTTCTCACACCTTGCCATAGCGTGCAATCCGCAAACGAATCAGAATACCTGGCTTGAGGTGGTGAATGATGAAGAATATGCGGAAGCTGTAAAAGACAGAAGCAGTAAGAATGAAAAGGATGAGAATAGAATTGAATTATGTAAAAAGAACTACACCCAACTATTCGGTGGAGAAGCTTTAACCGGAGAAGGTACAGATCCGGAAGTGATGAATATACTTCAGAAATATATATTTGGAGAAGTGTTCAGGACGGGGGATTTGGATATGAAAACGCGTGAGATGATTACTTGCGTATCATTAGCCGCCATGCAGCAACTGCCACAGCTAAAGAGTCATGCCGGAGCTGCACTAAACATAGGGGTAACTCCTATAGAACTGCGCGAGGCTATCTATCAATGCGCTCCCATTATCGGTTTCCCAAAAGTATTGAATGCATTAAGTGCAATAAACTCCACATTTACGGAAAGAGGCATCAAGTTACCTTTGGAAAAACAGGAGACTGTGACGGAAAAAAATCGTTTGGAAAAAGGCCTTGCTATTCAAAAGCCACTTTACGGAGAGGCCATGAAGGAATTTCTAAAAGATGTTCCGGGCGGCATGGGAGCCGACGTAGCACGTTTCCTGACTGAAGTTCACTTCGGAGATTTCCAAACCCGAAGCGGACTAAATACCCAAACGCGTGAATTGTTAACTTTCTGCGTGCTGACTGTAATTGGTGCAGAGCTCCAACTCCAATCACACCTCCAGGCCAATCTGAAAGTAGGTAACAGTAAGGAAATGCTGACTGCCGCTGTCATACAATGTATGCCTTATATCGGTTTTCCGGCAGCAATAAAGGTACTGGATATTATCAAAGAAGCATGATACTTTCTTCCATAAATTCTTTATTGACACAACCGTTTTAGCAAATCTTCATGATCCGGGTAAAGTTTCGATAAACGATCGAACGTACCCAACTCAAAATCATCGAAGGTAAAACCGGGAGCAACGGCACAACTAACCAGTGCATATCCGAAATGCGAAGGCAATTCGGCAGCAAACCAACATCCGGGTTCGATGGCAACCTGCTGTTCACCCGAAAAGTCAGCAGTCATCAAGTGAGTAACCAATCTACCATCGGGATGGATCACATGTAACATCAGGGGATATCCCGCGTGGTAGTACCACACTTCGGGGGAAGTCAGTCTGTGGAAAGCTGATTTGTCTTCATTTTCCAACAGGTAATAAATGGAGGTCATGGCTGATTTATCGTTATCAATCAGTTTTTCGGAACGAAATATTTCTTTGTAGTATCCACCTTCAGGATGGCGACTCATATTCAGATGATTTATCCAGTCAATTGCTTTCATACCTATATTATTATTAATCAATCCCGCTCTTCCGTGACAAACATCATAGAAAAGCGGGATTTCTTTTATTTAGAATCTCTTAAAGTCCACTGAAGTCAACTCCTTCAAACACTAATGAAGGAACCAGCCAGCTACGATCTGTACGGGCATCATTACCGATAGCCGCCAACGAATTCCACAACGTCAGGAAGTTTCCGGTAACATTCATTTCATTGACAGGTTGCGTCAATTTACCGTTCTCTATGAGGAATCCTTCGATACCGTAAGAGAAGTCACCTGTGTTGCTATTGCTGTTACCACCATTCAAACCGGTAACAAGGATACCATTGGCTACATCAGCAATCAAACCATTAAGATCTTTATCACCCGGAGTAAGTACCAGACGTGACGGACCGCTAATAGTAGGAGCTACCCCCATCTTCTTAGCATTATAAGTATCAAAGAAGTAAGTCTTCAACACACCATTCTCAAAGATCGGACGTTTTTCCGTTGCCACACCTTCATTATCGAAATAACGTGAACCATTGGCACCTATCACGTGCGGATCATCCATTACAGTCAACTTATCCGAGAATACTTTCTGATCCAGTTTATCAATCAGGAAAGAGTTCTTTTGCTGCAAAGAGGAACCATAAAGAGCACTCAATACTGGACTCAACATACGTCCCGAATTTATCGGATCAACCACCATTGTGTATTTACCAGACTTAGCTTTCTTCTGTCCCAATTTACGCAATACACGTTCCAGTGCTACTGAACCGATATCTGTTTTAGGCAATTTATCATAGAACAAGGAGCTTCCATACCAATAATCAGACGGACGGGCTTCACCCTCACCTTTGATGGCTACACTGGCAGAAACTGAATACCAGGTTGATTTGGACTCACCCTCAAAGCCATTACTCATCAGACGGTAAGAAGCATTCTCACCATCACTGTATGAGGTCTCTACTGAGATGATACGATCATTCTTACCCATAACTTCTCCAGCGGCAGCACGGGCCAAAGCAACTTTATCATCCGGATTGATACCGAAGATTTTATCATCGAACATCTGCAGATCGGGTTTCCCACCTGTATAATAGCGGGCGGGATCTGCCAATACACGGAATTCATCCGGAGCCAGATAACGGGTGGACTCGATGCCATTCTTGATAAATGTTTCCAGTTCTTTCTTATCCAGACGGTTTGTAGAATAGTTACCGTAACGTCCATCTACATATACATTGATTCCCATACCACTTTCAGAAGCCTGTTGCAGACGATCCATCTTAGCATCACGCAATTCGAAAGAAGTGTTTGAATTGGCATACAATACAACTTTGGCTGCCTGGCAACCATTCTTCAGAGCGAAATCCATCGCCCATTGAGCCAGTTTTTTATTATTATCTGTTATCATCAGTTTTCTCCTCCTACAGTTAATTTACTTACTAAAGCCGAAGGCATACCACAAGTCACCGGACAAGACTGTCCGTCCTTACCGCATGTCCACGTACCGTTATCGATCTGGTCATTGCTTGCCACCATCGTGATATCTGCCAATGCTTTGGGTCCATTACCGATAATGTTGATATCTTTGATAGGCTGCGTCAGCTTACCGTCTTCAATCATATAACCGAATTTTACGAAGAACGTAAAGTCACCTGCACCAATCTGCACCTGTCCATTGGTGAATTGTTGTGCATAAATACCATTCTTTACAGTAGAGATGATATCTTCTTCCTTCATATCTCCGGCTTCCATATACGTAGCACGCATACGAGGAATAGGTACATTACGGAAAGTATCGCGGCGTCCGTTTCCGGTAGGAGCCACACCGTAGTGTTTAGAACTGATACGGTCGTGCAGGTAACTAGTCAATACACCATCCTTCACGATATAAGTCTTCTGTCCTTCTATACCTTCATCATCGAAGTTTACAGAACCACGATTGAAAGGAATCGTACCGTCATCTACCACACTGATATGTTCATTACATACTTTCTTGTTCAACTGATCGGCAAAGATAGAAACATTCTTACGGTTGAAATCAGCTTCAAACGCATGTCCGATAGCTTCGTGCAACAAAATACCCGAACCGCCGGATGCCATCACCACAGGGAGTTCACCACCTTTAGGCTTAATGGCTTTAAACATAATTGCTGTATTGTCTACAACTTCGCGAGCTATCACTTCGATGATATCATCTGTCATAAATTCAAAACCTTTACGATAGGAACGAGTGGCATAGTTATTTTCCATACGTCCGTTCTCTTCCATAATACAGAAAGCCATATAGGATACCATCGGACGATAATCATAGTAAGTCACACCTTCTGAATTACAGAACAGCACATGTGTTGTGTTGTCGCTCAAAGAAGCCTGCACCTTACGTACACGATTGTCCAACGCAAAGACTTTATCATTCAGTTTTTGCAGATAAGGCATTTTCTCTTTCAGGCTCACTTCTTCCCAAGGAGTAACTACAGAATAACGGTCTCTTTCAATCGTCTTCTCCTTAAATGCAACAGGTTTTCCTGCCTTACCGGAAGAAGCAATGCGGGCAGCCGTACGTGCGGCACGCAACATTTCTTCCAACGTCACACCTTCCACATAAGCATAACCGCTTTGGTCACCGGCTAATACACGGACACCCATACCGAAGTCAATATTTGAACTACAATTGTTCACTTTACCGTCCATCAGGGCTACAGCATTATTAAAAGAGTGTTCAAAATAAAGGTCCGCATAATCCCCACCTTTTTCAAGTGCAGCAGTCAGCACCTTCTTTAGGTCTGCCTCCGTTACACCGAAATGGTTCATAGCCGCAGCTACAGCAGATTTGTTATCCGTGCCTCCCAAAGCTCCCCGTACCGTATCAGGCAAGGCAAGCGACGGAGCAGCCAGCGAACCTAATACTGCCAGACTCCCCATCCGTAAGAAATTCCGTCTATCCATCTTTCTTTTTTTTAAGATTGCTAATAATATGTTCTTTATATAAGTTCTGTTTTTCAGTATATAAGACGCTATTTAGTATCATTTTGTCACACCCGAAACTAATTTTCTTTTGTCAACAGGCTTTCCAGTTCTTCCGCATTCAAACGTAAGTGGAATTGCCCTTTATAGGCTACAGAAATGGATCCGGTTTCTTCGGACACAATAATAGCAAGTGCATCAGATTCCTGGGAAATCCCCATCGCTGCACGATGGCGCAGTCCCAGTTCCTTCGGTATGTCCAGATTGTGCGATACCGGAAGAATACATCCTGCCGCCTTTATCCGCCCTTTACTGATCACCATTGCACCGTCATGTAAAGGGCTGTTCTTAAAAAATATATTCTCTATCAGACGCTGGTTGATATCAGCATTGATAATTTCACCCGTACGCACCACATCATCCAAAGGAAAGTTATGTTCAATCACAATCAAAGCCCCTACTTTCTGTTTGCCCATACTGATACATGCCATAACTACCGGCATGATTTCATCGTGCTGCATGCTCTCCTTCTTATTTCCAGTAAAGAAGCGTACCAAAGCACTGGCATGCTGGTGTGAACCAAGCGTCAGCAAAAAGCGCCGTATCTCATCCTGGAAGAGGATAATAAGTGCTACTACTCCTACACTCACCAACTTGTCAAAGATGGAACCCAGCAATTTCATCTCCAATACCTGTGACACCACCAACCAGATCAATATGAATATCAGGATACCCGTAAACACATTGATGGAACCGGAAGCTTTCATCAGCTTATACGTATAGTAAAGCAGAAATGCAACCAGAAGAACATCAATAATATCTTTTACTCCAATATCAAAAAACATAAGAATTATGATTTATGAATTATGAATTATGAGCTAAGTGACTTTCCTTTATCACTTATCACTCTATCACCTTATCACTATTTTTTCGCATTGCCTCCACAATTTTCACCGTTTCTACGGCTTCGCGTACATCATGTACCCGAAGAATATCAGCTCCTTTCAACAGGCAAATAGTATCAAGTACCGTTGTTCCGTTCAATGCATCCTGCGGAGTGTTACCCAATAAGCGATAAATCATGGACTTACGGGAAACACCTACCAACAAAGGCAATTCAAAAACACGAAACTCTTCAAGATGTGCAAGGAGTTCATAGTTATGCTCCACTGTTTTGCCAAATCCAAACCCCGGGTCAAGAATGATATCCTTCATACCCAAGTCACGTAACTGCTGCACCTTCTGCGCAAAATACAAGAAGACCTCTTTCAAAAGATTATCATAGTGTGGATGTTGCTGCATATTCTGCGGGGTTCCCTGCATGTGCATCATGATATAAGGTACATTCAGCTCGACCACTGTACGAAACATATCCGCATCCATCTCTCCGGCAGCAATATCATTGATTATAGCCACTCCATATTCCTCCACACACATCCGTGCTACATCCGCCCTGAAAGTATCGACAGAAATAACTGCTCCGGGGTGTGTCTTGCGCAAGATTTCCAATCCCATGCGTAAACGTTCCATTTCTTCACGGGGAGAAACGTTTTCTGCATTCGGCCGGGAAGAATATGCACCGATATCTATAATTCCGGCACCTTCATCCAATATCTGTTGCGCCCGTGCAGCTATTTCAGCTTCAGTTTGCATACGTGAACCGGCATAGAAAGAATCAGGAGTAATATTCAATATTCCCATGACGCAGGGAACAGACAGGTCGAGCAAAGAACCGTTGACGTTGATATATTTAGAGGATAATGTTTCCATGGATAATCCTTTTTCGTTTATACTTTGCAAATGTAGCCAAAAAAGATTATCGTAAATACATTAAATACAAAAAAACAAATTAACTTTGCTCAGGATTAACAACCGATCGATAGAAGTAGTAAACTATGGAAGCATGCAGAACAACCGGACTGGTCTCTATTTTCCTACTATTTTTCTGGTTGCTTATTCCCGGACATATCCACGGGCAACAGACAAGCGAACAAGAAAAGTATCATGTTGACAGTACATTATTTGCATATTATCAACATTGTAAGGCAGCAATAAAGTCCCCCTCTGTCATATTGATGCTTGATACGCTATTCCTTATGGCGAAAGAAAAAGGAGACTTGCGCATGCAGGCAGTCGCCATCTCCAGCAAAACAGATCATTTCTATTTTAGTCCCTCCTTTGAAGGTCAAGAGGATAGCCTGATATTGTATACCAACACCATCAAAGACTTTGCCCGGAAAACCAATCAACCTCAATATTATTATTTTGCCTGGGCCAACCGTCTCATAACTTACTATACCAAACAGAAGAAATTAAACCTGGCCCTCTATGAAGCCAACAAAATGCAACAAGAGTCAGAAAGTCGGGAAGAAATCGATGGTATGCAGAATTGCTATCAAGCGTTATTGCGCATCTACCAGAGCAAAGAACTCTATAAGCAAGCTACTGTATATGCACAAAAACTGATAGATCTCACATTAAAATATAACCTGAATAAATACAATCTGACAAACAAATATCTTGAATTAAGTAACTGCTACCTCCGTACCAACGAATCGACAAAGGCCTGGGAAGCTCTTGAAGAAAGTAAATTGTATATAGGTAATGAACTAAACCAGGGAGCTTATCTATGCGGACTACTTCGTTATTATATTCACACCAAAGATATGGTCAAAGCCCGGGAAACACTAAAAGAAACCAAACAACTTTTCAGCAAGAATACAGAACTACGTATTAAACGTACAACAAATCTACTGGAAATTGAAACCAATTATTATATGGAAACCGGTGAATACGAAAAAGCTCTGGATGCATTTCAGCAAGCCTTTGAAAAGCTTAGCCAAAATGGATTTATCACCCCGACTTTATATCGTACACGTGGTTCAATCTATACTGCTAAAAAAGACTATCAGAAAGCAATTGAAAGTTATGAAAAAGCTTTTCAACTCAGCGATTCGCTGAGTAGTGCCCAAGAAGACATATCAGTTGGAGAGTTCGCAACCATTCTGGGTATGGAACATCTTAATTTAGAAAACAAGGAGTTAATACAAAAAAATCAGGAAATACAATTAGAGAAACGCCGGTATCTCATTATTTTATTATGCATCATAGTAGTGATCGTGGGGGTCATGTTCTTCCGCGAAACCCGACTGAATAAAGTTCTGCGGCGTGCCAAAGATGCAGAACAGAGTGCCAGCCGCATGAAAACGGAATTCATACAGAATATGAGCCATGAGATACGCACGCCGCTTAATTCCATAGTAGGTTTTTCGCAAATACTCAGCAGCAAGATTTCTGAAGAGGACGAAGAATCGAAAGAATATACCGGCATCATTGAACAAGGCAGCAACCATCTGCTTCAACTGGTGGATAATGTGCTCGAACTGGCCAACCTCGATAGCGGCACACCCATCCCCACCGATACTAAAGTAGAGATAAACGCATTGTGCCGTCAATGGGTGGAAAAGGCTAAAAACTCACTCAAACCTAGAGTAGAGCTGGTTTACCAACCGGAACAGGACGAACTCCACCTGTACACTAATCCCGGACGCCTCACCCAAGTGGTATCACACTTGCTTCACAATTCAGCCCGATTCACCGAAAAAGGCAGCATCACACTCAGTTGGCATATCAATCCTAAACAACGGTCATTGGTGATTTCCGTAACAGACACCGGAATTGGTATCCCCCAAGACAAGCAGGACTTTGTATTCGAACGTTTTGCCAAAATAGATACATTCTCCACAGGAACCGGACTGGGATTAGCACTTGGACGCCTCATCATGGAAAAAATGAACGGTAGTCTGATGCTCGATGATAAATATACCGAAGGATGCCGCTTTGTATTGACTTTGCCCATAAAATGACATAAATAAAATGTCACAAAGTCTTTTAGTTTCAAAAAGATAAATTAACTTTGTGGCAAGCGTATTAAGAATCAATTAATGAACACAAGAAAGACATTCCGGCACATCCTTGCCGTTTTGCTCTGCCTCACCACATTATGCAGCCTCCCCATGCGAGGGCAGCAAAGAGACACGCAGAAAGAATACAATGTAGATAGCACATTATATGTTTACTATCTGCATTGCAAAGCAGAAGTGAGTTCTCCTATCGTAATACAGATGTCCGATACTCTTTTCCGTATGGCAGGCGAAAAAGGCGACCAGCGCATGCAGGCAGTAGCCTTATGCAACAAACTGGACTTCTATTATTATCAAAACAAGCAATTGGACAGCATAACCCATTATGTTAATATAGTAAAAGACTTTGCCAGAAAGACCAATCAGCCTAAATATTACTACTTTGCATGGAGCAAACGCCTCATCAACTATTACATCAAGCAACATCAAAACAACATAGCGCTATACGAAGCAAACAAGATGATGCAGGAAGCGGAACAGGAAAAGTACATGGATGGAATTGCCAATGCCTACAATGTACTAAGCAGCATTTACCAACTCAAAAGGCTGTACAGCCTGGCTATCGATAATAAAAAGAAAGAAATAGAAATTACACTGGAATACGACCTGGACAAATATAACTTATCCAACACCTATTCGATATTGGGAGGGCTTTATAGCATGATAGGCAAAACTGATGAAGCTCTTGAATACCTCAACAAAAGCGCAACCTGCATTTATAGCAGTACACAGGAATTCTATTATTATGTCCGCCTCACCCAATATTATCTTTTAATCGAAGATAATGCCCAGGCATGGAAATACCTGAAAAAAGCCAAAGCCTTATCCAACTCTAAAAAAGAAGTGAAGAAGAATCTGCAAGAATATGACGGAGTCCTGAAACAATACTATGTAGCAACAAAGCAATATGAGAAAGCACTGGAAGTTCAGGACCGCATCATCAGCGTATACCACCCAAATGACAAAAGTTTTATTGAAGACGTTCTCAACCGGGCTGCAATATACTATGAAATGGGCGATTTATCCCAAGCAGCCCGATATTATAATGAATACTACACCCTGAATGACTCAGCCCAAATAAGCAACGAAAATATCACGGCAGGAGAGTTTGCCGCCATGCTGGGTGTAGAGCGGCTGAATCTGGAAAAGAGCGAACTGCAACAACAAATGCAGCAACGCGATTTGACGAACAAGCAACGCATCATCATTTTCCTGATTGCATTACTAACTCTCGGTTTTATCATCTTTTACCGCGAGCACCTCCTCAATGGGCGGCTACGCATATCACAGAAGCAACTCAGCGAAAAAAACAATGAATTGCTCCGCTCACAAGAAGAGCTGAAATACGCTAAAGAGCAAGCAGAAGACGGCAGCCGCATGAAGTCGGAATTCATTCAGAACATGAGCCACGAGATACGTACACCGCTCAATTCCATCGTAGGCTTCTCACAGATTCTCAGCAGTTACTTCAGCGATAGCGACGATACGAAAGAGTATGCCCATATCATTGAACAGAACAGTACCAACCTTCTGCAACTCGTCAATGACGTGCTCGACCTTTCCTATCTGGATGGTGAGCGGGAAATACCCGCACAGACCATTGCAGATATCACTGGTGTCTGCCAAACCTGCATAGACCAGGTGCGCTTCAAGCTAAAACCGGATGTGCAACTGATATTCATCCCCGAACGGGAGAACTTTACCATGCAAACAAACCCCGACCGCATTTCGCAGATATTAATGAATCTTCTGCAAAATGCGGCAAAGTTCACGCAAGAAGGCAGTATCACCCTCACTTACCATATCCGCGAAGAGGAGAAAATAATTCTGTTTAGTGTAACCGATACGGGTATCGGCATTCCGGCAGATAAGCAAGAAGCAGTGTTTGAGCGTTTCACCAAACTGGACTCGTTTGTTCCCGGCACAGGGTTGGGGTTATCCATCAGCCGCATGATTGCCGAAAAGATGGGAGGCACCCTTCTTGTAGACTCAACCTATACAGCTGGCTGCCGCTTTATCCTGACTTTACCGTTGAAGGAATAAAAAACATTTTCACCGTAAGCGTGCCACCATAACGGAGAATATCTATCTTTGCAACGTTTTAGACAACAGAATATAACAACGTTTCAAAAAGGAGATAGTTATGGATATCACCACCCTTTACAAGATATATCTGAAATGCACCAGCGTGACAACCGACAGCCGCAACTGTCCTGAAAGTTCTTTATTCATTGCCCTGAAAGGCGATAGTTTCAACGGAAATGCCTTTGCCGCCAAAGCATTAGAATCAGGAAGTGCATACGCAGTAGTAGACGAACCCGAATACGCCCCGGCAGGCGATTCACATTATATACTAGTAGACAATTGCCTGCATACGCTGCAACAACTTGCCAATTACCATCGCCGTCAACTGGGCACACGCCTCATCGGCATCACGGGCACCAATGGGAAAACCACCACCAAAGAATTAATGGCTGCCGTCCTATTGCAGAAATATAATATACTTTATACACTGGGGAATTTGAATAACCATATCGGCGTCCCCCTCACCTTGCTGCGCCTGAAACCGGAACATGAACTCGGCATCATAGAAATGGGCGCCAGCCATCCGGGAGACATCAAAGAATTAGTAGATATAGCCGAACCGAATTATGGTATCATCACCAATGTAGGCAAGGCGCATCTGGAAGGTTTCGGTTCTTTCGAAGGAGTCATCAAAACCAAAGGTGAATTGTATGATTACCTCCGCGAGCGGAAAAACTCTACAGTCTTCATTCATCACGACAACGCATATCTGAAAGAGATTGCCGTAGGATTAAACCTGATTTCTTACGGAAGCGAAGACGGGCTATACATCAGCGGGCACGTGACCGGCAATTCTCCTTATCTCACTTTTGAATGGAAAGCGGGCAAAGACGATGAACACCATGAAGTGAAGACACAACTAATTGGTGAATATAACTTCCCGAATGCGTTGGCTGCTATTACCATCGGTCGTTTCTTTGATGTGGAACCGGGAAAAATAGATATTGCTTTAGCTGAATATGCTCCACAGAATAATCGTTCGCAGTTGAAACAAACCGCAGATAATACGCTGATTATTGATGCATACAACGCCAACCCCACCAGCATGCAGGCTTCCATCAGCAACTTCCGTAATATGGAAGTTGAAAATAAAATGTTGATATTAGGAGATATGAGGGAATTGGGAAAGGATAGTCCGGAAGAACATCAGAAGATTGCAGACTTCCTGACGGAATGTGGTTTCAAGGATGTAATGCTGGTAGGAGACCAGTTCGCTGCCGCAAAGCATAACTTTCCGACCTATCCGGATGCCCCGGCGGTCATCGAAGTTTTACAGAAAAGTAAGCCTCATGGAAAAACAATCCTTATCAAAGGATCGAACGGAATTAAACTAAGTACGGTGATTGATTATTTATAGTCAATCACCATTATTATTTCTTCGCCATTCGCGGACGTAACACAAAGTATCCTATCAGCGAAGCAATCAGTGCTCCAGTTGTATTCGCGACAAAGTCCAGCCAATCGCCTCCGCGATAAGTTGTGCAATATTCCTGCAATAACTCCACCATTCCACTGAATAATACGGGGCATACAAATGCCCCTACCCATGCATGCCACAAAGGAGAATCATTTCTACGGTGTGCCCGCAGAAATTCCAGCCACAACATACCTGACATACCTAAATACATACAGATATGTACAATTTTATCAACATTCGGTATTCGGTTTAATTCCGTTGTTGGCGGTTTAAAGAACGACAGATAAATCACTGTCAGTATAATTAGCAATGATACCGGATATTTTTTAATATAGTATAGCATATCTCAATTTATGAACGATTTGTGTGCAAAAGTACAGAACATTTTCTATATTTGCATGTTCTAGTAGAGAATAATAACGAAATGAAAGAAAAATCCACTTTTTATGACTAAAAATGACAGAGCCAATTTTGGGAGCAAATTAGGCGTCATACTTGCTTCGGCAGGTTCCGCAGTCGGTCTGGGTAACATCTGGCGGTTTCCCTACGAAACTGGCAATCATGGCGGTGCTGCGTTTATTCTCATTTACTTAGCATGCGTACTTATTTTAGGAATCCCTATCATGGTATCCGAATTCCTTATCGGGCGACACTCACGTGCCAATACAGCAGGAGCTTACCAAAAGCTGGCACCGGGTACACAATGGCGCTGGGTAGGACGCATGGGTGTATTAGCAGGGTTCCTGATTTTGAGTTATTACTCTGTGGTAGCCGGTTGGACACTGGAATTCATAGGTGAAGCTGTTACCGATAACTTTGCCGAAAAAACGTCAGCCGATTACATCAATACATTCAATTCATTTTCTTCTAATCCCTGGCGTCCGGTTATCTGGCTGGTACTCTTTCTTCTTGCCACTCATTTTATCATCGTAAAAGGGGTGGAAAAAGGCATCGAGAAGTCTGCCAAAATAATGATGCCAATGCTATTTATCCTGTTGATTATATTGGCAGGCTGTTCTATTGCATTGCCGGGTTCAGGTGCCGGTCTCGAGTTTCTCTTGAAACCGGAATGGGATAAGGTGAATGCCAATGTGTTCTTAAGCGCTATGGGGCAGGCTTTCTTCTCACTAAGTTTGGGAATGGGGTGCCTTTGTACCTATGCATCTTATTTCAAAAAAGATACGAATCTGACAAAAACAGCTTTTAGTGTTAGTATCATTGATACATTTGTCGCTATATTGGCAGGACTTATCATCTTCCCCGCTGCATTTTCGGTAGGTATCCAGCCGGATGCAGGTCCGAGCCTTATCTTCATTACACTGCCCAATGTATTTCAACAAGCATTTAGCGGAGTACCTCTATTAGCTTATATATTCTCAGTCATGTTTTATGTTCTTTTGGCAGTTGCGGCGCTGACTTCCACCATCTCTATGCACGAAGTGGTAACAGCCTACCTGCACGAGGAATTCCATCTGAGCCGGAAACGTGCAGCAAGTTTTGTTACAGGCGGTTGCATCTTCTTAGGTATTTTATGTTCACTGTCACTCGGTGTAGGCAAGGGTTATACTATATTTGGCTTGAATTTATTCGACCTGTTCGACTTTGTCACAGCTAAGATCATGTTGCCGTTAGGTGGACTATGCATCTCCATCTTCACCGGTTGGTATCTGAACAAGAAGATAGTCTGGGAAGAGATAAGCAACAACGGAACGTTGAAGGTAACGTTCTACAAGGTGCTGATATTCATATTGAAGTTTATAGCTCCGATAGCGATTTCACTCATCTTCATCAAAGAATTGGGTTTCCTGAACTTGTAGAAGATGCCGAACCTATTTAAAGATTTCTTTTACTTCTCCCGGGGAGAAAGACGAGGCATACTGACACTCATTGCAGTCATTGGCATCGTCCTTCTCTCCGGGTATCTTATATCTGCCTGGCAACATAGAGGCGACGCCTCTCCGGCTGATATAGCAGAACAAATTGCTGCCCGGCAGGAATATGAACAATTCATGGCTTCACTGGAAGAAAAGAAAGAACCACGGAAGAAACAATACGCATCTCATGGACGAAAAGAAGAGAATGCCCCTATAGCTCTGGCACCTTTCGATCCTAACAGAACAGATTCAATAGCGTTCCGGCATTTAGGTTTGCCTGCCTGGATGGTTAAAAACATCCTGCACTACCGTTCCAAAGGCGGCAAATTCCGGAAAGTAGAAGATTTCAAGAAAATATATGGCATGACGGAGGAGCAATATTCTGTTCTTTCACCTTATATATATATTGCTCCGGAAGATACGGCACACAATACACCCCAGTTATACATTCCTCAACCTATACAGGCAGAAAACATGAAGTATGCATCGGGCACAGTGATTGATCTGAACCTTGCCGACACCACTGAACTAAAGAAGATACCCGGCATCGGAAGCGGCATAGCCCGCCTGATTGTAGGTTACAGACAACAGCTGGGTGGGTTCTATCAGATAGAACAGTTAAAGGATATTCACCTCGACACCCGGCAATTACAAGCTTGGTTCAGCATCGAGCCGACAGGCATTCATCGCATCAACCTGAACCGGAGCAGCGTAGACAGGTTACGCACCCATCCTTATATCAACTTCTACCAAGCCAAAGCAATAGTGGAATACCGTAAAAAGAAAGGTACGCTAACGAGTCTGAAACCTTTTGCGCTTTATGAAGAATTCACAGAAGCTGATTTGGAGAGAATCAGCCACTATGTTTGCTTTGAGTAAAGCAGCATACCTCATACATTTTTAAACGATGGAAAGTGTATTATAAATTCACTGTAACTTCCTTCTATGCTTTCCACCTTTACCATGCCACCGTGAGCATTCACCACCTGCAATACATAATTCAGTCCCAGCCCGAAACCCGATGCTGCTATCTTACGGCTATTAGAAGATACTCTCTCAAACTTGTCGAATATCTTATGCTGCTCCCGAAGGGGAATGCCAATTCCATTATCACGCACCCTGACTGTAGCGCTGTCATCTGTTTTTTCGCCCGAGAGAGTTATCATGACCGCTTCATTAGAGTACTTGATGGCATTGTCCACCAAATTGGAAAGCACCTCTCGCAGGCAAAAAGCATCGGCATACACAGTGCATCCTTCTTTACAATTTATCTCAAAAAGAACTTGTTTCACTGCCTTCAACCGAAACTTCTCCGCTATATCACCCAACAAGGGCTTCAATAGCACTTCTTCCTTGTGCAGTTCCAGTTCACCGCGGTCCAATTGTGTCAGCATCACTACACGATTGGAGAGCATCAGTAGATGTTCGCACTCGTCCGTCATTACCCGGCGATACTTCTCCACCTTCTCTGGCTTGCCTGTCAACTTGCCACCCGACAAAACATGCGCCCCCATCATCACAGATTGCAACGGAGACTTCATATCGTGTATCATGGAGTAAGTAAAGTCTTTCTGAAACTGTTTCAAGCGACGTTGTGTCTGAAGAATGCGTAACAGAAAGAAAAAACAGACGCAAATGAATATGAACAATAAGCCTAATGGCAGCAGCTGATACCAAATAGAAGCGAGGATCATGCGACAAGGAGCATACATCACCCCCTCAACAACCACAGTGCTATCCCTGTCCAAAGGAATCAAGTCTGTCCTCATATCCCAGATACTTGGAGAAGGCTTTCCCGTATAATCCATCACCTCCTTGGAAGGATAACGAAGCACACGAATACCAGTCTCAAAAAGATGCCCAAACGACTCCTGACATAAAGAGTCCAAATAGTGCAAAGAGAAAGGAACTGCTACCTTACTGTACCGGTTTATAGCGTCCTGCAACACATAAGCAATAGTCAAATACTGATTTTCAGCATATCCGTAATAATCGCGCTGGATCGATATAGAACGCCAATACATAGGTATCCTGCTCTCTTCCATGAAATCAAAGATTGCTTTCGCTTGTCTTTGATAATAAGGAGAATAAGAAACAGTATCAGCCGGATTCTTAATTTCCCCTCCACTGGCACTAACAGCCAAGTCCGCTCTGTGCTTTACTTCTTTATAAAAGGCATTTCCAAAGTGAACACTCAGTCCATATTTTACTCTGTCCAAATTATCCCAATACAGATATCCTGCCCATAGCAACACCAGCAACAGACTACCGGGCAAGCTTATAAAAGAAAACATATTCCACAGGAACTTTCTTTTCCGCAAACTCTGCTCTTCAACTTTTGCTTTAGATAAGATTTGCTCTGTTTCGCCAAAAAGAGAGGCACTGCGTTCCTCTATCCTTTTCCAGTCCGAAATCGGAATCCTGAACAACATCTCAGTGACAGGCAGCTCTATTTTTTCGGCCAAGGCACAATAGTTCTCACGTTGCTCTTTAATGCTCTGCCGCTGCCGAATGATATATTGCATCTGCCTGACGAAAGCAAACATCACTATCGCCACAGAAAGAAGCGTCACGATGAAAAACGCCAGCAGTTCGCGGGTTCCTCCCAAGAAAGTTGCATCAAAGTAAGCCTGCACGGCTATCCCTTTTTCTTTATACAGAAAAGCTTGTTTGGAAACAAACACATTGCTACCGACAGGAATGTGGGAGGACGTCATTTCCAATGTTTCCCCTGTGCCGGCATTGAACTTACGAAGAGTAAGCGTCCCTTCCAGCTGCTTCTGCTGCAATTTGCAGGATAAGATACTATCCAACACAGCTAAGGGAAGCTCATCCATATGATATATCTTTTGCAGGATAGCGGATGTCTGCTGCGCACCATAAAAAAGAAGACCATTCACCTCCTCACTGACACTTCTCAACCGGCAAGGGGCATAAATAAGGTGCGTATAAGTCCCGTCTGCCAAAGGCAATGAATTAACTTGTCCATCCATTGCTTCGATGAATGCTCGTTCAAAACAATCACTAAAAAAGTATTTCGTTCTACTTACCTGACTTTTATAAGCGTGATACATTCCTATGCCTTGAAAGGAAAATATCAGCAGCAAGGTGATGGAAGACAAGAGAATTACGATGCGTATCTTCATTGCTATTATTCATTACTGATTTCACCATCCACCATATGCACCGTACGATCCGTAATCTGCGCCAGTCCTTCATCATGGGTGACAATGACGAATGTCTGCCCGAAACGGTTGCGAAGGTCAAAAAACAGCTGATGCAATTCTTCCTTATTATGAGTATCAAGGCTGCCCGAAGGTTCGTCGGCCAATACCACAGCGGGATGATTAATAAGGGCGCGGGCTACAGCTACACGTTGTTTTTCTCCGCCGGAAAGTTCATTGGGTTTATGCCCGGCACGATCCGCCAATCCCATAAACTCCAACAGTTCCAATGCAGATGCAGTAGCTTCTTTCTGCCCCACACCGGCAATAAATGCAGGTATCATCACATTTTCCAATGCTGTGAATTCCGGTAAAAGCTGGTGAAACTGAAATACAAATCCGATATGCTTATTACGAAAAGCGGATAACTCCTTTTCTTTCATCCGGCTGACCAAAGTACCGTCGATAGTTACCGTTCCGCTATCAGGGGCATCCAATGTTCCCATAATTTGAAGTAAAGTAGTCTTTCCCGCTCCACTCGGACCAACAATACTAACAATCTCGCCCTTATCTATATTCAAGTCGATCCCCCGCAATACTTGCAGGCTACCGAAACTCTTGGTTATTCCTTGTAATTGTATCATATATGCTTCATTTTTGTCTAATGAATGATTACCTAAGTACTAATTCTTTGCCATCGCATTGGCAAACTTTTGCCACACTGTTGGCAAAGTTCTGCCACACTGTTGGCAAAGTTCTGCCACACTGCTGGCAAAGTTCTGCCAATACGGTGGCAACATCTTGCCAATAAGGTGGCAAAAGATTGCGCTTGCTGATCATAATCTCTTCAACACATACTCCGCCAGATAGCATCCAAATACCGCCGGCATATAGCTGATTGTTCCGCATGTTGATTTCTTATTCATTTCATCTTCTGTCAGCAGTACAGCTTTCGAATCCGCTTGTTCCGTACTGAATACCACCGGAAGTTTACGTTTAATTCCCATTTTCTGAAGTCGTTTTCTGACTGCCTTGCTCAGTCCGCAATGATAGGTATCCCATATGTCGGCAAAGCGGACCTGGGTTATATCACTCTTTGCTCCGGCTCCCATACTAGAAACAATCTTAATATGTCGCTTTAAAGTTTCTGCAATCAAATGACATTTCGGAGCCAGCGTATCAATGGCATCCACTACAAAATCATAGGATGCTGCATCCAGCAGTTCGGGAATATTCTCATCTTTCAGGAATACCGGCAACACCGTCAATTCTATTTCCGGATTAATATCCCGGAAACGTTTCTCCAAGATTTCCGCCTTGCTCATTTCCAATGTAGAATGCAAGGCCGGAAGCTGACGATTGATATTCGTAGGCTGCACTGTATCCGCATCCACAATCGTCATGCGTCCTACTCCGGCACGACAAATCATCTCCGCTGCATACGCTCCTACTCCACCAAGACCCACTACGAGCACGTGTGCCTGCTGCAAACGTTCCATCTTCTCCTCACCCAATAAGAGCCGTGTCCTCTGTCTCCAATCCTCCATTTCACTAATCACTTATCACTTTGTTGCTAATCACTAATTACTCTTCTTGAACCATTTATAGAACCATTTGCCTACCTTTTCATAATGCTGATCTTCATTATTACCACGTGGATTAGAGAAAGACAACATATCTTGCGGTTCACCCAACTGATCCGGATAGAGCACTATCAAACTATTGTTGGCAAAATACTTTCCTAACTGAGCAGGAAGTCTTTCGAATGCAGGATCATAAGAAATAGAACCACGGCGGGCGCTGATAATCACCAGTAAATGATCATAATTCACTTGTCCGGTCAACAACAGTAAATCCCCCCAATCATCCAAACGGGAGAAATCAGTCATTGTCGAGCTAAACCTCTTCTTTACCAGTATTTGTAAGAGCGTAGTAGTTTCTTCATTAGCGAAGAAGTGTACCCGGCATCCCAATGTACTTCCCATACGGCAGAAATGTTCTACCCACTTCTGGAAACCCGCTTCATATTCTGCTTTCGGCGGAACAGCAATATTAATTCTCCGTATAGTATTAATCGGCATCAGGAACTTTGCAATCATCACTTCCCGGTGCAAACCTTTCAACAGGTTCTCCGCCAACATACCAAAGAAGGAATCCACAATATTAACTTTACGGTGCAAACCAATAATCACATCCGTCACCCCATGCTCTTTTGCCGTATGAATGATACCTGAAGCAATATTCAAGTCATAACGGCTGATTTGTTTCAGCGGCACATCCACCGATGCCGTTATCATGGCTGCCTTCTCCAGATAACGTTTTCCGCGAAGTTCCAGAGCTTCCGATGCATTATTATCATTAATCACATTCAATGCCACCAGATTATCTCTCTGTTTAGGATCACGTATCAACAAGGACAGACTCACCAAATCTTCAATCGTATCCGGATTGGCAACCGGTATTAAAATCTTTTCCAGCTCTACCGGACGTTTTTCATCCTCCAGATGGGCCTCATCGATAGCGATCTTACGGGCAGCACGTTCAGTAATAAATGAACTTACCACACAGGTCACGAGGATTAGCAATACAGTACCATTCAGAACATCGTCGTTCAGCAGTCTTTCACCATTAGGCAAAATTATATTATATCCGACCAGTACAGCAGCCAATGTAGCCGCCGCCTGGGCATTGCTCAAGCCGTACATCAGTTCCCGCTCAATAGCTGCCATTTTATATATCTTCTGCGTCAGCCAACAAGCAATCCATTTACCAGTCAAAGCAACAGCGATCATTACTCCAGCCACTTTCAATGCATCACCATGACCAAAAATCACATGTATATCAATCAGCATTCCCACACCAATCAGAAAGTAAGGAATGAAAAGTGCATTACCCACAAATTCCAGATGATTCATCAATGGAGAAACATGCGGAATAAGCCGGTTCAATACCAAGCCGGCAAGGAAAGCTCCGAGAATGCCTTCCATCCCTACAAATTCCATTAAGCCTGCCCCCAAGAATACCATGGCAAGCACGAAAATGAATTGCATCACATTATCATCGTATCTGCGGAAGAACCAACGCCCAATGCGAGGGAAGAAGTACATAATCAATCCACCCAGGAAAACCACTTTGACAACCAGCCATACCCAGAACAGTCCACCGGATTCCCCCTTAAACATACCACCTACCACAGCCAAAACCAACAGCGTAAGGGTATCAGTCACCGCCGTACCTCCCACTGCAATACTTACACTACGATGTCGGGAAACACCATATCGAATCACGATAGGATATGCCACCAGCGTGTGCGAAGCATACATACTTGCCAACAGAACAGAAGTGATCAAACTATATTTCAGGAAGGTCATGTTCACCACGAGACCGATCATAATTGGAATGATAAAAGCCAGTAACCCTAACATTACGGCCTTTCCCCTATTTTGCTTGAAGTCTGACATATTCATTTCCAGACCAGCCAGAAACATGATATAGTATAAACCCACCTTGCCAAACAACTCGAAACTACTATCCCGTGCTAAAATATTAAACCCATGCTCGCCAATTACCAATCCTGCCAATATCATACCGATAATATGTGGGATACGAAGCCTATTCAACAAAATAGGAGCAAACAATATAATAAGAAGTACAAGGAGAAATATCCATGTAGGGTCGGTAATGGGAAGTTTTAGACTGAAGTCAAATAAGTCCATGGGCTTCAAGTTTTAGGTTTACGTTGCAAAATAACAAAAAACTTTTCATTTTATACGTTGTCATACAGCAAATTGTTATAAATTTGCAGCCAATTCTATCGTTTTTAAGCATAGAAGAACATTTTTATAAACTTAATTAAAAAACAAAAGAAAATGAAAGTAGCTATTGTTGGAGCAAGCGGAGCCGTGGGACAGGAGTTCCTGCGTGTGCTCGATGAAAGGAATTTCCCGTTGGATGAGTTAGTGTTGTTCGGTTCTAAACGCAGTGCCGGAACAAAATACACATTCCGCGGTAAACAGATCGAGGTAAAACTCTTGCAACACAACGATGACTTTAAAGGGGTTGATATCGCTTTCACTTCCGCAGGCGCTGGTACCTCTAAAGAGTATGCCGAGACCATCACCAAACATGGTGCTGTGATGATCGATAACTCCAGTGCTTTCCGTATGGATAATGACATACCTTTGGTAGTTCCCGAGGTAAATGCTGCCGATGCAAAAGATCGTCCACGCGGCATCATCGCCAACCCTAACTGTACCACTATACAAATGGTAGTGGCACTGAAAGCCATCGAACAGCTTTCTCACATAAAGACTGTACACGTTTCTACGTATCAGGCTGCCAGCGGTGCAGGTGCTGCCGCTATGGATGAATTGTACACACAATACCGCCAGGTGTTAGCAGGTGAATCTGTTACTGTTGAAAAGTTTGCATACCAGTTGGCATTCAACCTCATTCCTCAGATTGACGTATTCACCGATAACGGATACACTAAAGAAGAAATGAAAATGTTCCACGAGACCCGTAAGATTATGCACTCCGACATTAAAGTAAGTGCAACTTGCGTACGCGTTCCTGCTCTTCGCTCTCACTCTGAAAGCATTTGGGTAGAAACAGAACGTCCTATTTCAGTGGAAGAAGCTCGTGAAGCTTTTGCAAAAGGCGACGGCTTGGTATTGCAGGATAATCCTGCCGAAAAGGAATATCCAATGCCTCTGTTCCTTGCAGGCAAAGATCCCGTTTATGTAGGTCGTATCCGTAAGGATCTGGCTAATGAAAATGGTCTGACTTTCTGGATTGTGGGTGACCAGATCAAGAAAGGTGCTGCACTGAACGCAGTACAAATTGCAGAATATTTGGTAAAAGAGAATGCTCTCTAAACATTACCAATAAAAATAGAACCATTGGAGAAATGGTTGCAAACCCCAAAAGAGGTTATCCCGGAAACGAGATAACCTCTTTTTCATATTATCCTAAAAAAGAAATCACCTTTCATGAAACAATAGGCATTCCTTTATAGCTTTTTCGACAAGCTTCTTCGCAGCAGGCCTGCACCCTGGGAAGAAAGATGTATCAAAAACTCCTTTCTTTGAAGCCTTACGCCAATTCCCGGTGATACGGCCTTGATGAAGAATAACAGGTTGGAATATACCAAAATTATTATAGGCATACTGAGCGTGCGATTCCTTTATACAGTCAAAGCGGTTTTTATAACTCACCAGATATTCATCAAACGGCGGAAGAAACTGGAGAATACTTTTTTCATCAACTTCCACCTCCCCGGTTAGTCCGGGTGAAGAGATATGTATCATCATTTCCCTGTCATTATATCGTTCTGTAATAATTTCCTGCCCAAGTGACGCTATAGCGCTACGTGCTTCACGTATGTTCAATGCAGACCACCAAACGAAATCTTCCAGTGTTGCCGGACCGTGGCTTCTGAAATACCTTCGGGCGAGTTCAGCAAGAGCCTCCTCACGAGAGAGTTCTATAGCATCCGGAATCCTTTCACTGGTCAATGCATAGGTATGTTTCCCATTCTTCTCAATGCCACTACATATTGTTCCGTCCGCCTCACCAAAACTTAGATGCATTTTAACGATGGGTTCACTGAGAGTTATACCTTTCAACTGAAGCTGTTCAAGAGCTTCCTGGCACGTCAGATGTTGTCCGGTCAGAATTTCTTCTATTTGGGGCTTGTACAGCAAACAATCCTCTTTTGTTAGGCCATGATGCTTTGCATAAAAGCTGAACTTTGACAACATACTCTTAGCAGACAATTCAGTCATCCATTTTATATCCTTTCCCGGAATATAATGCCACGTAGGACGCATCACATGAGTACGCAAAATCCGCCCTGAATCCAATGCTTCCTGAACAGCCGTCAACGAAGGTTTCGCTATACGCAACCCGACTGCCCACTTAGCCGCCCTGATCTCTTGCGCCTGCATAGCACCCATCCATTCAACAACCTCCTCCGGCCTTTCAAACCGTGGTCCTGCAATTCCCTGTGATAACATTCTTAATTTAAGCATACTTCTAATGACAAAATTATTATTTTACTAACAGACAGCTTTTTACAAAGATAGAAAATATTTTATGATATCCAACCATCCCCCTATATCACAGCAAGAAAAGAGGTTGAACTCTAAGTAAATAGAGTTCAACCTCTTTCAGTTACACCATTAACAATCTCACCTTATTTCCAGAACGGATTCTGTTCCATATTCGTATTCAAAGTCAGCTGAGTTGTAGGTATCGGATAGAAATAGTGCTTTGGTTCGTAGGTACGTGGCTGGTTAAGAGTGTTAGAACCAATCATATATCCATCATTATTCACATCGACTTCCGGATTCTCCACATTCTTCATGTTAGCTCCAAGATAGATCGTAGGATTTTTGGAGGAATCAAGTAAATCAAGTTTATGCCAACGAATTAAATCCCAATAACGAGTCCAGTTATCACACATCAACTCACAACGACGACAACGGCGGATCTCCCATATCAAATTGCTAACTCCCATATTGTTAGCTGGATCAGCTTCCGGTTGAGTGGTCATACCGGGTAGCCCGGCACGCTCTTGCAACTTATTAATGGACTTGTCAAGATCAGCTTGCGTCAATGTTCCAAGTTCTGCCTTAGCCTCAGCGAAGTTCAGATAGACAACAGACAGCCAGAAAAGCGGACAGTCAGTATATTGCTTGTTGATACTGTTACGGTCACTTACTGCCAACTCCTCCGGATTATCATATTTAGCGATACCATAACCGGTAGTAGAAGTGAACCCTGCAACTCCGGCACGACTATAAGCACTACCCTTGAAGCATAACACAGGATCGAGAGTAGCCGCCAATCGCTTGTCGCGAACAGCAAGAACAGACTCAAGATTGTATTTACCATCTGCATCTTTCACTGCGGCATCATTGGTATCCATTGTAGTGGTTGCTTTAGGTTTACCGTCAAGGAACAAGTAATTATCGAAAGCATTTTTGGTCATACCGCTAGTACCACTTGTATTAACAGTATAGTCAATGGTAGAATGCATGAAAACATTTTGAGAATAAGGCTTGTAGAAAATCATTTCAGGATTAGAACTAAGCGATATTGAATTATAGTTTCCCTTATAACTCGGATTCAATGAGTATCCCTTAGTCATCAATGCTTCACAAGCAGCCACACATTCACGCAAGTACTTCTCAGCGCGAGTGTTGTCAGCAGCTTTACCGGCATTGTCACTTGCATTACGATACTTACAGTAGGTACCTTCATACAATGTGATATCAGCTTTCATTGCCAACGCCATGTCAGCACTAAAGCGTTGTTTGTTAGTGCCCGTAATTGTACTTGCAGCATAGTTCAGGTCTTCTAGGACATTGTCCATTACAATATCTCGATCCGTACGTGGTCCGTAAACCACATCCTTGTCTGCCGGATCCACAACTGTAGTAATCCACTGTACGTCACCATACATGCGAACCAATTGATAATATTCCCATGCACGATTCAAACGTGCCAGACCTTCATAATTAGCCTTAACAGCATCATCAAGAGAAGAAGTTTGCAGTCCTTCAATAATATAATTGGCACGACGAATTTCTGTGAAAGGATCGGACCAATTTGTAGAAGTGGCTACTACACTTGTATAAGTCCAGACTGTCGACTGATAGTCTACCTGATCATCACTCAATGTTTTGAAATAAAACCATCCGCCACCGCTGCCATTTCCATAACCCGAATAGTTGTTATAGAATGTATTGCATTGGTTGTCAAGGTTACTCGTATTACTCCAATATGCAGGAGTATTGGTAAAGGCATCCAAAGGTGCTTTGTCGAGAAAGTCATTACAACTTGTCAAGGCCATCAGTGCCATTGTTCCGTATATGAATAGCTTTTTCATCATTCTTATTGTTTAATAGTTATTATAAGGTTACCTGAATACCGAATGAGAAGGTACGAGTGATAGGAGTTGTACGTCCCCAGCCTCCATAGGTAAGGCCATCACCAGTACTGATTTCCGGATCAACAGGAAGATCACTGCCCTTGTAGAGCAAGAAGAGGTTACTACCACTAAAGTAGATACGTGCCTTTTCGATGAAAGCTTTACGGGTCCACTCCTTCGGTAAAGTATAGCCAACAGTTACGTTCTTTAAACGAAGATAAGACATATCAGTCAAGTAACGAGATTGCGGATAATAGTTATTGGAACCGTTTGCAATACCTGACACAGTACCTTTGGCTTCATTTCCCGGATATAAACGAGGATAAGTATTACTCTGGTCAATATCATAACCGGTAATCGTTTTCCAATCATCAGTATAGAATACTCTATTGAAACTTTTTTGATTATCGTAGATAGCCAAGTCAGCTGCACGCATCATCGGGAAATTCAAAGAAGAAATAGTCCAATCAGAACGTTTTCCCACACCTTGGAAGAATAAATCTAAGTCAATGCCTTTCCAGTTACCACCCAGGTGGAAGCCATATTCATAACGAGGGAGTGAATTACCGATAATCTTCAAGTCACCATGATCATCAGCGGTTCCTTTTCCACCGTCAATCGCGCCACTGCCATCCAAATCTTTGAACTTAATATCACCAGGACCATAATGGAACGGAGCACGCTCAAGTGCAGATTGACCAGCAATACCCGGCTTGTAGTTCCATGAACCATCTGCATTCTGACCAGTAAAGTCAGATTCTTCAAAATAACGATCTGTTTCGAAACCCCAGATATCACCATAATTCTTGCCCGAATAGTAAGAACTGAGCAACTTAGTATCATTATTCCACTTTGTTACTTTTGTCTTTGAATCACTAAGATTGAAGTTAGCATACACATTAAATTCACCGAATTTATGATGCCAATCGAGGTTTAATTCCCATCCACGGGTGCGCAGTGTACCTGCATTATCGTAAGGAGCAGTAGCACCTACACTGTTCGGAAGAACCTGGGCAGGAGCAAGCATATCACGGTTTTCACGTTGATACCAGTCAAATCCTACAGTTAATTCATTATTAAGGAAACCTAAATCCAAACCAATGTCAGTAGTGCGGATGCGTTCCCAAGTAAGAGACTTTGACACCAGTTTAGGCATATTGTACTGAGTCAATCTATTTGCATTAGCTCCATTGCCATCCACCCAATAAATATATCCTGTAGATGATGTATTTTCTCGTTGGCTGATCAATGCTTCAAACATATAATCTCCAATGGCTTCATTTCCGATTTCACCATAGGATGCACGTAACTTAGCATTACTAATCACTTTCTTCAATGGTGCAAAATAAGCCTCTTCCGAGAAGCGATATCCGATAGAAGCAGAAGGGAAGAATGCCCATTTATCATTATGTGGAAATCTGGAAGAACCATCGTAACGTCCATTTACTTCCAACAGATAGATACCCTTGTAATCATAGTTGATACGTCCGAAATAACCGGCTGAAGCACGGGAAGTATGCGACCAGTTTATTTGTTGTCCATCTTGGCTTGCCAAATTCAATTCAGGGTATGCTTCATCATACAATCCTTTACGGTATCCATATAAATAAGTGTAATCTACTTCTTCAGCATTAGCTCCGACCATTACATTCAAATTATGGCTCTTTGCAAAAGTTTTGGCATAGTTGGCATATGCATTCAAAGTCCAAGTATTCTGCTTGGAATTATCACGCCAGATTGCTGAGTTACTTTTGGTAACAATATATTTAGGAGTAGGCATTCCCGACCAGTCAATACCATAGACCGAGAAGTCTTCAGAGCCACTGTTCAAGTTCTGAATTGCATAAGTGAAATCAGCATTCAAAGTAAGTCCTTTTACTATTTCTGCTTTCAAGAATCCATTCAAACGGGTAAGGTCAGTTATTTCCTTACGGTCGGATGCTTGCTTACGCATAGACATAAGACGAGTATCATAACCATCAATGGTACCTGAAGGAATGAAGAAAGAACCCCAACGCCAAAGGGTCTGATAAGTACTACTGTAAATGTCAGGACGCTGATAAGCCTTACGAGAGTAATTGACACGTGCACCTACTTGCAACCAATCATATAAATTAGTCGTTACATTCACTGAAACATTGTACTTCTTCAATTCATCGGGACGTACTTTCATAATACCTTCTTTCTCATCATAACCAAAAGAAAGGTAATAGTTCGTCTTACCAGAACTTCCCTGAACAGATATATTATGGCTTTGTGAAGGGGCTGCTTTACTATAATAAATATCCTGCACATCCCAGTCAGCATAATAATAAGGAGTTCCGTCAATGATATTATAATCCCCCACATTGCTGTCACTCTGATACGGTCTCATTTCACCATATTTTAGTTTTCTTCCTCCATTCTGTTGTGCCCACTTTTCGGCATAAGGCAATAGTTTATCAAAATACATACCAAAGAGTTCCACTTCATATTGGTTAGCATTGGCCTTAGCCTCCAATGCAGCCCGAAGTTGTGTAGGAACATCCGGGAAATTCGGAAGATAAGTTGCTTGATCCCACGCGAAATTATTACTATAATTTATAGTAACCTTTTCCGTCGGCTTAGCACTTTTCGTATTAATCAAAATAACACCAAAAGCTGCACGTGTACCATAAATAGAGGTAGAAGCAGCATCTTTCAGTACAGAGATACTCTCAATATCCTGTGTATTCAAGAAAGAAATGTCATCCATCGGGACTCCATCCACAACAATCAACGGATTACTCTTTTCAGAATTACTTAACGTACCGACACCACGAATACGCATTGCAGCACTCCCGTTGATATCACCATTTTCAGTCGTGATACTCAAACCAGGAACCGCACCTTGCAGTGCTTTGGTTACATCTTGCTGAGGGCGGCCTGACATCGTTTTATTCAAGTCCACAGTAGTAACTGCACCTGTTAAATTGGCTTTCTTTTGTGTACCGTAACCAACTACTACTACTTCATCCAATAATTCCGTATCTTCCTTCAACACGATTTTCATAGTAGGTGTAGCCTTTACTTCTTGGGGCTGATAACCCACGAATGATATTTTTAATATTGCTCCTGGCTTCACACTCAAAGTAAACTTTCCGTCAACGTCAGTAACAATGCCATTAGTTGTCCCTTTTTCTACCACACTGGCACCGATAACCGGCTCGCCTGCCGCATCTACAACCAAACCTGTAACATTGATAGATTGTAACTGCTCTGTTACTTCTGAAACATGATCCGAAGCAACCTGGTTAGCCATCGCATTACCGCTTCCTAAAAACAGTGCACTGATGGCTACTGCTGTGAAGAATTTGCTATTTGCTAATCCTCGTTTTTTGCGATCTTCATTCATAAATGATTGATAATTTTGTTGTTAAATAAAATAGTTCTCTCAAAAATTAGGGTAAGGATAATCAGATAGAAATAGTTAGTCAGATCTATTTCTTCTGTCAGACAAGTTTTTCTTCCATAGGCGTTTTTTCTTATTTATAGGTTTAACTTATATTTTATCTCTCTTATTATTTTTAGAGGTTTACCAAGTTCCAAGAGAACTTAGTAAAATCGTACTTAGAAGTATGCTGCAACACTATTATACTCTATCTGTTCCATATCTGAGACATACCTGCTCCATAGTTTCCCCGTAACTTCTCCAGCCAGAGGTACCTCTGGCTGGAGAAGTTACGGAGCAAGTAATCTTCAGGTGTGTTTCGGGTAGATACTGGATGATAAGCAAATCTTTTTTCTGAAAACCGGCTACATCTGATCAATGAATGGTTCTGAAATAGTCCCGGTATGGGAAAAAAGCCATAAAATGAAGTTTTGGAAGTTTTTGTACTGGTATATTAAAAAAAACTATATATTTGTATCCAATTCTAAATCTAACTGCGTATGAAACTGATTGCAGAAAGTGGTTCAACAAGAACTGAGTGGGCCTTAGTTGAAGACAATCACCTGATACAACGTGTTTTTACTGAGGGACTTAATCCTTTCTTCCAAACCCGAAGAGAGATCAGCCGAAGTGTGCGTTTAGGTTTACCCGAGACTTTTTTCAAAAGAAAGCTTGAGCAAGTATATTATTATGGTGCTGGTTGTACTTCTTATGAAAAAAAGAATGTATTGGGGGCCTCATTAGTAGCACAGTTCAAAACTCCGATTCAAGTAGAAAGCGATTTACTTGCGGCTGCCCGTGGTCTATTTAAATGTGAAGCAGGAATTGCGTGTATTTTAGGTACAGGTTCCAATTCTTGTTTTTATAATGGGAAAATTATAGTAAAAAACGTCAGAGCTGGTGGGTATATATTGGGTGATGAAGGCAGTGGGGCAGTGCTGGGCAAGCATTTTCTTTCAGACGTATTAAAAGGTTTAGCACCCAAAGATATTATGGCCGATTTCTTTGAGAAGTTTCGTATTAGCCCAAATGAAGTAATGGAATCTGTTTATAATCGTCCATTTCCTAATCGTTTCCTCTCTACTATTTCGTATTTTCTGGCAGATTATACAAGCGATGATTATGTATATGATCTAATAACTACTAACTTACGCAATTTCTTCATAAGGAATGTTTGCCAATATGATTATAAGAACTATCCAATCCGTTTTGTTGGATCATTGGCTTATAGTTATGCCAAAATTTTAAGAGAAGTTGCCAATGAGTTTGATATTGAACTGGATATTATTGAAGAAACTCCAATGAATGGTTTAATTGACTTCCATTCTTTAAATATTGAAGAACCTTAAAATTTGTATATAAAACATATTAGCGAGGGTATAACAATCTCTCATTTGCAAACTTATAAATATAAAGTTAAATAAATGCAAAGGAATGTTCTTGATATTAAATTATAATATATCTTTGCTAAGAAGAAACGAAGAAATTGCGTTTCATCACCTTTGTTAATAACGAGTTTATCTCTTAAAACGACCGACTAAATCGTAACAGTATTTAGTGTATTTTAATTTTTAACCGATAGCAGAATTACTAAGTTCTCTTGGAACGGTAAATAAAAACAAATAGAGATACTATATAAGTCAAACCTAATAAATAGAAGAAACGCCTATGGAACAGAAGCTTACCTAATAGAAGAAATAATTCCGTTTATTTCTAATTCACTACCCTTACCCTAAATTTAGAGAAAATTATTTTGATTAACAACAAAATCATCAATCTTTTATGAATGAAGATCGCAAAAAACGAGGATTAACGCATAGCAAACTCCTCATGGCAGTAGCTATCGGTACGCTGTTTTTGAACAGTGGAAATGTACTAGCTACTCAGGTTGCCTCCGACAGCCCTTTGGAAGTGACAGAGCAACTACAAACTCAAACGATTAACGGCTTAGTTGTAGATGCCAACGGTGAACCGGTTATTGGAGCCAGTATTATAGAGAAAGGAACCACAAATGGTGGTATTACGGATATTAATGGTAAATTTACGCTGACTGTAAAGCCAGGAGCTACCTTAAAGATTTCATACATAGGCTACCAGACTCAAGAAGTGAAAGCTGCCCGGACTATGAAAATTATCCTGAAAGAAGATAGCGAATTGCTGCAAGAAGTAGTAGTGGTTGGTTACGGTACACAAAAGAAAGCTAACCTGACAGGAGCAGTGGCAACAGTCGATGTAAATAAGACATTAGACAGTCGTCCTATCGCTGATATTGGTCGTGGATTACAAGGTGCGGTAGCAGGAGTTAATATCACAATACCAACCGGTGAAGTAGGATCAGATCCTTTGATTAAAATTCGTGGTCAGGTTGGCTCTATTTCAGGAAACAATACACCACTCATCTTATTGGACAACGTGGAAATCCCAAGTATCCAGATGGTAAATCCTAATGATGTTCAATCTATTTCTGTTTTGAAAGATGCAGCTTCATCTTCTATCTATGGTTCTAAAGCTGCGTTTGGTGTAATCCTAATAACCACAAAATCAGGGGCACAAAGTGATAAATTTGAAATAAGTTATTCGAATAACTTTTCTTGGCAAGACCCTGCTAAGAAAATTGAGATTGGCGGTATAGAAGCATTACAATATACATTGGATGCACAAACAAACAGAAGAGAGCCAATGCCAGCCGGCGGTTTCTGGCGTATTAGTCCTGAAAGCCTGGAAAAGGCCATTGAATGGCAAAACCTGTACGGTGGAAAAGTTAAATGGAATGATCCGGTAGTGTATGGCCGTGACTGGTTCTATGACGGAAAAGACAAATATGGATACAGACTTTATGACGGTGCTAAAGCCATGATTAAAAATTGGACACCGACAATGACTCATAACTTGTCTGTTAATGGTAAGAGTGGTAAGACCAGTTATAATATCGGATTAGGCTATCTGGATCAGAGCGGTATGTCAAAAACGGCTAAGAAAGATGACTTCAAACGATACAATGCTTCGGTTAGTGTTACTTCAGAAATCAATAAGTATATTACTGTAAGGGCAAGCTCAATCTATTCAGATCGTAACAAACGCTATCCGGGAATTGGAAATACAACTGCCGACCCATGGTTATATCTTTATCGTTGGAGTCCGCTAATGCCTATGGGAGTGACTGAAAATGGCAATCCGTTGAAGGAACCTACCTACGAAATGGCAGCTGCCAATACGGATAATCTGCAAAATAAATACTACAATATTAATTTAGGTTTCACACTGAATTTGACCAAAAATTGGGATGTCAAGTTTGACTATACATATGACAGACAAACTACTGAAACGAATTCATCCGTAATGCAATATGAGGCGGGTGAAATGTGGTATGCTCCCACTGCCTGGATGGAAAACGGCAGTCAAGTATTTGTTAACGAACAAGGAGAGAGAGTAGATACCGGTGGTATGCCTGCATATCGCTTCCCTGTGAACAAATACTATAACAGTTCCGGGCCAAGTGCCAGTCAGGTAGGCAATAACAGTAAATCTATTGATAACAATACTTTCAACATTTATACCACTTATAACTTGTTGCTGGGTCCAGAAAAGCAACATGCATTCAAGTTTATGGCAGGTATGAACAGAGTTACCAATAAATGGAGTTCATATAAAGGTTGGAAAACAAATCTGATTGATTTGACAAATCCGCAATTCCCATTGGCATCCGGAGATCAATTTATTGAAGGAAACCGGAACTGGGAAGCACAATTAGGTTTTTTTGGCCGTCTCAACTATTCTTTTGAAGATAGATATTTCGTTGAAGCAAATATACGTAGGGATGGTTCATCCAAGTTCCCAAAGCATCTGCGTTGGAAGTGGTTCCCTTCTTTCTCTGCCGGCTGGGTATTTACCAATGAAAAGTTTATGGCACCTATTAACAATATCTTAAGCTTCGGTAAATTCAGAGCTTCATGGGGTAGTATTGGTGACCAATCTGTTTCAAACACTCTGTATAAATCCATATTGTCAGATGGTCAATCATCATGGCTGGATGGAAGTGGAAATAAAACACCTATGTTCGGTACCCCATCATTGGTGGACAGCGATATTAGCTGGCAGCAAATCGAAACACTGGACTTTGGTATCGATCTCAGATTCTTTAATAATAAGTTCGGAGTCACTTTCGACTGGTTCCAACGGGATACAAAGAACATGATTATCCCTGGTGAAAGCCTGCCAGTAACTCTTGGCGCAGCTGCTCCCAGTGGCAATTATGGTAGCCTGAGAACTAAGGGTTGGGAATTGTCAGCCGACTTCAACCATCGTTTTGCTAACGGATTGGGTATTAATGCAACAGCATCTATTTCAGACGCTTCTACTTTTATCACAAGAGGTGCTGACTACTTGACTCCGTGGGAAGATCGAAGTTTAGGAACTACCTACTCAACAGGTAGACGTTATGGTGATATTTATGGTTTTGTTACCGACAGATTATTCCAAAAAGAAGATTTTGTATATGGAGCAGACGGTCAGATTGAAAAGATTATCGTTATTTATAATGGAACAGCTCGCACCACCTATAAGCAATCTTCAGAGTATCCGGTTTATCAGGTGCATTATGAAGATGGAAATAAGCTAATATTCTCTCCTGGTGATACCAAATTTGTAGATATTGACGGTGATGGTTACATCACTCCGGGAACCAGTACAAATGGTAATCCAGGCGACCAAACCGTTATCGGTAATACTACTCCTCGTTATGAATACAGTTTCAGATTGGGCGCTGACTATAAAGGCTTTGATTTTTCTATTTACTTCCAAGGTATTGGAAAACGCAAGATTTGGGGTAGCGGTCAATTAGCAATTCCCGGGTATAATGCTAAGGAAGGTGCATTGCCTAAAACTTTTACAACAGACTATTGGACAGAAGAACGCACCAACGCTTTCTATCCCAGAGCATGGGACTTAGGTGGCAGCAATACTGGATTTGCTATGCAGAAACAATCCCGCTATCTACTGGATATGTCTTATTTAAGAATTAAGAATATTACATTAGGATATACCGTCCCGACAAATATTTTATCTAAGATATACATCAGCAAAGCGAGAGTCTATATGTCATTGGAGAACTTCTTTACATTTGATAACCTAAGAGGATTGCCTATTGATCCGGAAGCTATATCAGGATATTCTATGTTCTCCACCAACTATAACCTTGGACGTACAGGTACCGGTACACCGGTATTCAAAAGTTTGTCATGTGGTGTTCAATTAACCTTCTAAAATAGAATCATTATGAAATTAAAAATATTTATAATTTTAGCCAGTGTCGTTTTATTGTTTACGAACTGCAATGATGTGCTCGACCGCCCGTCATTGACTACGGCTGAGGATGATGCATATTGGACCAATGAAGATAGAGTACGTCTATATGCTAATGCTTTTTACACAAACTTCTTTGTGGGGTATGGATTAAAGTATACAACGACTTATGCTCCTAACGCCAATTATACGTTTAATGACGATGCAGTGAGGATGTCCACTCAAACACAATTTGGGCGTACGGTTCCTACATCTAAAGGAAGTACAAGTCTGGACATGATGTGGCAAAGTGAATTTACCGGTCCTACATGGAATTTTGCCTGGGTTAGAAAAGCAAATGTTATGATTGACCGCATCACTAACCTGATGCCTGAAATACTGACAGACGAACAATACAACCATTGGACAGGTGTTGGACGCTTCTTCAGAGCACTGGAATATGCTCGTCTGGTAAATGTTTTTGGCGATGTCCCTTATTACGACACAGAAGTACAGAATACGGATAAGGATGGTTTATACAAAGACCGCACTCCGAGAAACGAGGTTATGGATGCAGTTTACAACGATTTTGAGTATGCATTACATAACGTTCGTTTGAATGATGGAGGTCAATATGTGAATCGTTACGTAGTAGCTGCCATGGTTTCAAGATGGGCTCTGTTTGAGGCAAGCTGGCAGAAATATTATTATAAAAATAACGAACGGGCTAAAAAGTTCTTCGATCAAGCTGTTGCTGCAGCAGAAATGGTTATGAATAGTGGCAAATATGGTATTGTTGAAGATTTCCGTAAATTATTCGGTTCTACTGACTTAACCAACAGTAAGGATTGCATTTTATACAGAAAATATGATGCTGCTCAAAACGTTACGCATTCCATCGCATCGACTTGTAATATGAATGACCCTACTGATGTTGGTCCAAACCTGGATTTGATTAAGGCGTTCATCTGTACAGATGGTAAAGATTGGCAGACTTCTTCTTTGGAAAATGCAGATGATTTTACTCTTAGCAATTTGATTAAAACAAGAGATTCTCGTTTTGAAGCCAGCTTCTATACTAAACCTACTCCAAGAGCCAAGAGTAGCTATTTATATGTAACAAAGTTTATTCCACGAAGTGGACTGAGTTATATTGAAAGTGGTGGTTCTCCGGCTGCCGAATTCCAGAGCGAGAAAAACGTAACCGGTTATCCGGTATTGCGTTATGCTGAAGTCTTGCTAAACTGGATTGAAGCGAAAGCTGAACTTGCAACATTGGGTGGTGCAGAGGTCTCTCAGTCTGATATAGATATATCTATCAATCTGATTCGCAAAAGACCGGTGGCAGATGAAGCCAAAGCTTTAGGAGTAACAATGACAGCAGAAATGAAGTTGGACGCACTTCCACAAGATCCTCATAGAGATCCTACTGTACCGGCGCTACTTTGGGAGATCAGACGGGAAAGAAGAATGGAATTTGCTTTTGAATTCTCGCGTATCATTGACTTAAGGCGTTGGAAAAAGCTGGAATACATGGATACCGACAAGAATGAAGATTTGCTGATTGGTACCTGGGTTAATTTCAACAATGAAGTAAAAAGCGAGTTGAAGGATGAGAATAAAGGGAAACTCAGGGTAATGGGCAAAGACGGAAACTTTACGGTATATGACGGAACCAATGCAGCTAAGATGAATGGTTTCTTCTATCCTACACAGAATCAGGGTAGACTGCCGTTCTTGAATGTTCCTAATGTTAATCCGTATCTTTCTCCTATTGGTACGAATCAAATTTCGGACTATAAGAATAAAGGATATACTTTGACTCAGACTGAAGGTTGGCCAACAGGCATCAATTGACAATATGAATCAGTGAAATCATGGAAATTATTTTAAACTAAAACATGAGATTATGTATAAATTAATAAGAAATATAGGATTTTTGGCTGTATTGCTGGGACTTGGTCTGGTATCCTGCGATGAGGATTATCCGAAAAGCCATATAGCACCTTATGATACCGAACTTCTTTCTATCAAAATAACCAATGCAGGTGCAGATGGCAATACAGTGGTAGAAGGAACTATTGATGAAGACAATAAAATCATCAATTTCCCTCGCTTGGATATGACAACGAACTTCTCTGCTCTTAATCTGGACGCGAAGCTTTCTGATGGAGCTACTCTTCAAAATTCGGTATTGGATTTTTCTATGGATGAAGAAACTGCTTCTAAGACTTTGGTTCTTCGGATAGTAAATCAAAAGAGATACAAAGAATATTTTATAAGAGTCAGAAAAAGAATTCCGGTATACGGAGCTGATTTTGAGAAGCCTACAGTATATGATTTCTCCGGAGACAATATCTATCCTGATTATGGAAGCCTATTAACAAGATGTGCTTCTTATGATGGTGAACATGTATTGATTGTCAGCAGAAAAACTGCTCCACATCTTCTTAAGGTGTCTGAACTGAAGAAAGGTGAAATTAAACCGATTATGTTGGATCTTACGGGCGTAACGGGTGGAACCTATTCTTACAATATGGGAGCATTGACAAACGGACATGTATATATTGCATCTCTATCAGGTTCTCAAGCATCACCATTGAAGATTTATTATTGGGATACACCAACTTCTAAACCTGAAGTTATTGCCGATATCAAAGTATCGGATATTCCTGGAGCTGGAAACAGACATGGAGATAATATATCAGTCAATATTGATAAGAACGGTAATGGATTTATCTTCTTCGGAGATAATGCATCTACTAAATTTTTGAGACTGACCGTAAGTAATCATAAGACAATAGGTGAACCGAAAGTACTGACTTCAAGCGCTGATGCGACTATGGTTACCAATGTGTATAGGATAGAAGATACAGACCAATATGTATGGTCAGGAGTAAGATTGCCTGTTACGTTGGTTGATGAATCTCTTGGAAGTAAATATGCAATGAACAAATCGAACTTGGAAACAGAAGCGGTTGCCCCCAGGATATTTACCTTTAATGAGGAACGTTATCTGATAGTTTGCAGTGCCGGACAAGGAAGTGCAACCAAAGCAACTCCTTCCTTAGTTGTTTACAATCTGACCAAGGGAAGTACAGTGGCTGAAGCAATGCAGAAGTTTGATGAAGGAGATAATCATAATCCTGATTATAAATTCATCTTGGGTGGAAGCGGTAATGGAGCAGCTCTTGCACAAACAGATTATCTTATAGAGAAAGATGAAAATGGAAAGGATGCTAAACTCTGCATTTTCGGCTCGCGTACAGATTCTGGTTTTGTAATCTGTGAATTCCCTATCAAACAAGAGGAAGAAGATTAATAACTATCTTCGTTTTTTAATCAAATAAATTATAGTATTAACATAGGAGCCGTCTAATGAGTGAGAATTAGGCGGCTTCATTATTCTGAATTTAGGAATGAAATATTTGAAATATCTAACCTTGATTATTTTCATTGCATTTGTCGCATCTTGTAGTAAGGACAATGACGATGATATTATACCGCCACCGGAAGAAAATACACCTTCGACTTTGCCTCAAAAAGAGTTACGTGGAGTATGGGTAACTACAGCCTGGGGTATCGACTGGCCCATGGAGGAATACAATGCTACAGCTCAGAAACAAAAGTATATTGACTATCTGGACTTATTAGTTGAAAACAAAATGAATGCAATATTCTTCCAGATTCGGGGAATGGCAGATGCATTTTATGATTCGCAATATGAGTCTTGGAGTAAGTATATCACAGGAACTTCCGGAGTTAAGCCAAGTTATGACGTTCTGGGATTTCTTATTGAAGAAGCTCATAAACGAAATATCCAATTCCATGCCTGGTTGAATCCTTATCGTATTTCAACCCGGGCAAATAAGAACTCCTCATTTCCTCAGTTGGACCCAAAGATTCCTTCTGAACTGACTAAGGATTACGAAAAGATTCGGATTTACAATCCGGCTTTACCCGAGGTGCAAACCCGTATCACACAAATCGTCAAGGAAATTATTACTAAATATGATGTTGACGGTATCCACATGGATGATTATTTCTATCCTGCATTAGAAGCATCTGAGAGCATGAATGATAATGTGGAATATGAAAAATATGGTAAGGCACAATTTGATAATATTGCTGATTTCAGACGAAATAACGTAAATGTAGTAATCCAGAATATTCAAAAGACTATTATCGAGACTCGCCCTGATGTTATTTTCTCCATCAGTCCTGCTGCCAATATGGATAGTAACTATAATACTTTGTTTGCAGATGTGAAAAAGTGGTCGAAAGAAGGCTGGGTGGATGTTGTAATTCCACAATTGTATTTTGCTACGGGTACGGAAGAAAGTAGTTTTAACCAGAGACTAAATTTATGGTCACAATATATTTATGAGAATCATCTTTTAGTAGGATATGGAGTTTATAAATTTGGTGACCCGGCATATGGTAGTAAATTCCAGTCGTCCGAAGATCTGCAGAAACAGTTCGACTTTGCAAAAACAAAACCAAAAGTAAAAGGAAGTGTTTTGTATAGCGTTAAATATTTGGTAGAAAATAAAGTTAGGATTATGGATGTAATCAGGAATGTATATAAAACCCCTGTCTTACTCCCCTACTTAGGCAGAACCATAGCTGAAAAGCCAAACACTCCTACTAATGTCCGCGTAAGTGGAAGTAATTTATCATGGAGTGGAGTACAAGCTGCTTATTATGCAGTGTATAAAGATAATGGTATCAACCAAATAGCCAGTTTAATAGGGACCACTAAAGATACCACATTCAAACTGAATGAAAAAGGAACTTATTTCGTAACAGCACTCGATAAGAAAAATGCAGAAAGTGATTTATCGGAATCTGTAAACTATTAAAATAGGTTCATCCTGCAAAATACTCCTTGACAATCAGAACATAAGCAGATACTTTTAGACCTTGCACTAATTAAATAGCCATTAAATTAATGATTATTTAATTAGTGCAAGGTCAAAAAATTAACAATCTTCTTTGTCCAATCTGCCAGATATAAAGGTATATTAATCAGCGTGCCATCTTGTTTTAGATTATTCAATGAATAGCGTAACTTACATGCCGGATGATAATTTGCATCATAAACAGACAAACTTTTACCTCCTAACCGAGTTTGAGCTTTTACTTCAACAGGGATAATTTCACTACCAGACTGAATGACAAAATCAACTTCAGCTTTCCCTATAGAAGTCCAATATCGTGGAAGAATATCATATTGAGGAACTAAACTCTGCAAAACATAATTTTCAGCAATAGCTCCTTTAAATTCCGTATATGCACCGTTACCCAAAAATATAATTTCAGATGGAAGCCCGGATAATTCACGCAACAGTCCGACATCGGATAGATAGACTTTGAATGCTGACAAATCATCATAGGCTTTCAAAGGAAGAAACGGTTTTGTTGTACAAAATACCCGGTAAATCAAACCGGCACTTTCCAACCAAAGCAAAGCGTCTTCATAATCACGGGCACGTGCACCGGGCTTAACCAATTTATATAGGAACTTTCTATTCTCTTTAGCCAACTGGCTGGGAATGGAATTCCAAATATGAGTAATACGGGGAATATCTTTATTTTCTGCATGTTTTGAAAAATCCAGAGTATAGGCATTCAGTATTGTTTGCTGTTCCTTTTTCACTTTTTCCATACCTTTATTTTCGAGGAAATAGTTTATTACGGCGGGCATTCCACCAATGACCAAGTATTGTTGATACAGTTCACTAAGCCTGTCAGTAACGAATTGTGGTAAAGGAGCGATTTCAGTAAGTTCTTCAATATAGCTATATAGTTTTTCATTGATCGTCTTCAAGAATTCCTTAAATGTAAGAGGATATAAATTCAAGAACTCAACTTTGCCTACCGGGAATGAATCTCCCTTCGACAAAGCTACACCTAACAAAGAGCCTGCCGCTACAACAGCATACTCAGACGCATCTTCGTAGAAATACTTCAATGCGTTCAGGGCAGGATTGCATTCTTGAATTTCATCGAAAATAAGTAAGGTTTCGCCCGGCAGAATAGGACTGTCAATGAGCAATGACAATTGTGAGATAATTCGGGAGGGTTCTTTAGTTGTTTCAAATATCTCATGGATAGAATGATCCTTGTCAAAATTAAATTTGGCCGTGTACTTAAACTCTGTTCTCCCAAAATATTCAAGAATCCAAGTTTTTCCGGTTTGACGTGCTCCTTTTAATATAAGGGGCTTTCTTTCAGAATTGCGTTTCCACGCTTTCAAATCTTCTATTATACTCCGATACAATTCCATAGCTACAGTCTTATGTTCCGATTATTGGCATTATCACACAAAACAGGTTCCTGTTTTTGGCAAAACTACCAATAATCGGAACATAAACAAATAATAATCGGATAATTATTCTCTCAACATATTCTATATGGCATTTTTTAACCTTATCAGCTATTACTATAGGTGATATTCAGGACCAACACGTTTTTTGCTCATCTTTATTACTACACATTTTCAGCAATGTTCTCTTGGAACTTATATGCTACGAAAAAGAATATAAGAGAGATGAAATATAAGTTAAACCTATAAATAGAAACAAGCCTATGGAGAAGAAATCTATCTAACCGAGAAAATAGCCCTAATTACTATTTTAAACGGACTATCCTTACCCTATTTTTTGAGAGAACTATTTTAATTAACAACAAAATCATCAATCATTTATGAATGAAGAACGCAAAAAAAGAGGATTAGCATATAGCAAGTTCCTCACAGCAGTAGCAATCAGTGCACTGTTTTTAGGTAGCGGTAATGCGATGGCTACCCAACCTGCAAGCGGCAGATCCTTGGGCACGACAGAACAATTACAAGCAATAACTGTTACCGGTTTGGTTATAGACACCAATGGAGAACCAGTCATTGGCGCCAGTGTAGTGGAAAAAGGAACGACAAATGGTATTATGACAGACATTGACGGTAAATTTACCTTGAATGTACAGATTAATGCAATATTGAAAATATCATTTGTAGGTTATCAACCTCAAGAAATAAAGGCTACCAAAATAATGAAAATTATATTGAAAGAGGATACAGAATTATTGGATGAAGTGGTGGTCGTAGGTTATGGCACGCAAAAAAAAGCTAATTTAACAGGTGCCGTATCAACAGTAGATGTTAGCAAATCTCTTGAAGCTCGTCCGCAATCAGACGTATCAAAAGCCTTACAGGGAGTTGTACCTGGTCTTTCCATCATCAATTCTTCGGGTGCAATAAATAAAGAGCCTACTATCACGATCCGTGGTACCGGTACTTTGAGCAATGAAGCCAAAAGTAATCCGTTGATTATAGTAGATGGTGTTCCGATGGATGATATTACTTATCTGAACACACAGGACATCGAGAACATTTCTGTACTGAAAGATGCTGCTTCCACGTCTATTTATGGTACGCGGGCTGCATTTGGTGTGTTACTTATCACCACCAAAGCTGCTAAAAAAACAGATAAGATTACGATTAACTACACCAACAACTTTGCATGGGAAACGCCGACTGTGATGCCTAACTATCCGGATGTTCCTACACAAATCAGAGCATTGGGAGCGGCGAACAAACGCACCAATTCCGAAAATGAATTGTTCGGTATGATGTTGGATGATATGTTGCCTAAAGCAGAAGCTTGGAGAGATAAGCATGGAGGTAAAAAAGCCGGATATCGTGAAATGGTATTAGGCGAGGATTTTGATATGGATCCTAATACGGGAATTGGGCAATATTATGCCGATTGGGATGTTGTGGGTATTATGTATCGGAATTGGAAACCTTCTCAAAGCCATAATATTTCAGTTCAAGGTACCAGCGGCAAGACTTCTTATTACTTATCTTTAGGTTATAATGAAAACGAAGGAATCATGAAATTCAATCCTGACAAGATGAATAAATGGACTGTAAACATGAACGTCACTTCTGACATAACCAAATGGTTACAGATAGGAGGTCGTTTCAGCTACAGCGACAAAACATATAATACTCCGGCAACACAACGTTCTACGTATCAATACATGTGGCGTTGGGGCAGTTTCTTTGGCCCCTATGGAACCTACAATGGAATGGATATGAAAAATGATATTGCTTATCGTAAACAAGCCGGAGAAGATAAATATAACAATACATACACCCGCTTAGGAGGTTTCTTGAAATTGAAAGTTATGAAAGGGCTAACAGTGAATGCCGATTATACATTTAATGTTATGAATGGCTTCAACCGCACTTCCGCACTTCCTGTTACAGGTTATAACTCATGGGGTGGAGATATCCGTACTCCAATTGAGTTAGTTCCGGCTTCCAAATCGTATGTTTACCGTGATTCAGAACGTGACCAGTCTTATGCTTTAAATATTTATGCTAATTACGAATTTAACCTTGCCCAGAAACATAACTTTAATGTAATGGTTGGTGGTAACGCCGAAGAGGGAGAGAATGAAAAATCCACGTCAAAACGTCTGGGATTGTTAGATCCCAATCTACCGGAATTTAACTTGGCAACCGGCGACCAAACAGTAGGTGGTTTCCACAACGAATGGGGAGCTTGCGGCTATTTTGCCCGTATCAATTATGACTATAAAGGGATTTGGCTTTTAGAATTGAACGGACGCTATGACGGTTCTTCTAAATTCCCTGAAGCAGACCGTTGGGCATTCTTTCCTTCCGGATCGGCTGGCTATCGCATCAGTGAGGAATCTTTCTTTGCCCCCATCAAAAAAGTTGTTAGCAATGCAAAAATCCGTGGTTCATACGGTGAAATCGGCAATCAAGCCGTAGGTAGTAATATGTATATTTCCACATTGTCAAAGTATACAGCTACCAATACACACTGGCTGGATAATAGTGGAGTAAAAGTTGTGACTTATGGCATGCCGTCTTTAGTTTCTTCTACACTAAAATGGGAACGAATCCAAACACTGGACTTGGGAGCCGATTTGGGATTCTTGAATAATGATGTAAATGTATCATTCGACTGGTATCAACGTACCACGAAAGACATGTTGGCTCCGGGACAGACAATGCCTGAAGTGTTGGGAGCAAGTGCTCCGAAGATTAATGCCGGTACATTGCGCACTCGTGGTTGGGAATTGAGCATTGACTATCATCACAAATTCAATGAACTTTCTGTTTATGGTAATTTCAGTATCGGCGACTTCAAGACTATCATTACCGAGTGGGATAACGATACTCGTCTCTTAAACACAAATTTCAGCGGCAGAGTATATGGCGACATCTGGGGATTTGAGACCGAACGGCTATATCAGAAGTCTGATTTTGAGTATGATGCTAATGACAAGTTAGTAAAAGTATATGTAGATCCCGATGGCAAAGTTGTCCCGAAAGGTACCGAAAAAGCAATTGAAGCTTATAAACTGAAGAATGGTGCCTACCAGCATAAACTGCAACAAAAAGGATTCTTGTATGAACCGGGAGACGTGAAATTCAAAGATTTGAATGGCGATGGTAAGATTGATGCAGGTGAGGGTACTCCTGAAGATCATGGCGACCTGAAAGTAATAGGTAATACCACTCCTCGTTACCAGTATAGCTTCCGTTTAGGCGGCGAGTGGAAAGGCTTTGACCTTGACATGTTCTTCCAAGGTGTAGGTAAACGTTCTGTTTGGACTACCAGTTATTTTGTAATGCCGATGATGCGTGGCACTGATGCAATTTACGAGAATCAGACGGATTACTGGACTGAAGATAATACGGATGCTTTCTTCCCAAGTCTTTATCCGGGGAATACCAGTCAGGGAACTATTTCATCCAGTATCATTCAAGGTGGTAATCATAACTTCTATCCCCAAAGCAGATACTTGGTAAATATGGCTTACCTACGTTTCAAAAACTTGACTGTTGGTTATACATTACCTCGTCAGTTGACTCGCAAGGCTTATCTGGATAAAGTGCGCATTTATTTCAGCGCTAACAATCTTTGCGAACTGATTAATAAGAGTAACGCACCGGTTGACCCGGAAATCAACGGTTCTGATACTGGTTCATTGACGGATGGTAAATGGGGTACCGCAGATCCTATGACACGTACCGTATCCTTTGGCGTGCAAGTAACTTTCTAAGCTCAGCTACTAACAATTAGAAAAAAGTAAGTATGAAAAAGATAAATATATTATGCCTGTTGTCGCTTCTGGTTTTTGCAGGTTGCGATGATATTTTGGATAAAGGTCCACTGGATACTTTTACCAATACCAATTTTTGGAAAAACGAAGGGAACATTTCCGGTTATGCTAATGCTTTTTATGAGGACTTTACCGGCTATGGCAATGGTACCGGCTTTGGTGATTTCTATTATAAAACACTTTCAGATGATCAAGGAGCCAGCTCTTTTGCCCAATGGACTTATTTGACTACCCCGGCAACTTCAGGAAACTGGAAGGACTCTTATGTAGATATTCGCCGTGCTAACATCATGATAGAGAAAGTAGCGGAAACGTCTATGAATGAGGAAGCTAAGAATCATTGGATAGGAGTTGGTCGCATGATGCGTGCATGGGATTATTACCACTTGGTACGTATGTATGGCGATGTCCCTTATACAGATAAAGCACTGGATATTACAGATGAGGGTGTTTTGTATGGTCCACGCAATAACCGTGACGAAGTGATGGATAAAGTTCTGGAAGATTTGAATTTTGCTTGTGCCAATATAAGAGATGTATCGTCTAAAAATACTTGGAGCCGGAATTTAGCCTATGCCATCAAAGCGGAAATTTGTCTGTATGAAGGAACATTCCGCAAGTATCGCAAGGCGGAAGATTATCAAACAGCACCAGATATAGAAGGCGCAAAGAAATATCTGAAAGAAGCAAAATCGGCTGCCGCTTATATCATGGGGAAAAACTACAAATTAGGTGATACCTATCAAGGACAATATAACTCTACTAATTTGTTTAACAATTCAGAGATTATATTCTTTAAGCAATACAAGAAAGATATCTTCTCACATTCGTTGATTGACTATACTTGTAGTTCCACACAGCTTAATGGCATGTCGAAGAATGCATTTGAAGCTTATTTATTTACCGATGGCAAGCCGTTGGCATTGACTTCAGAGGACAAAAGTGATCTTCCTAAACTAATAAAAAAAGGGTCTGCAGGAAGCGTATTTTCTATCTCTCACCTATTAAAGGTACGTGATAAACGCCTGGAACAGACTATTGACTCTGCTGTGTTCTATGTAGGACGTGGTTTCACACGCTTCGATGTAGGAATGGCCATGTCTTCTTCTACTGGTTATGGAGTGAGCAAATATGATAATGAAGAAATTCCCGTAAATTATCGCAATCAGACGGGTTCCAACTACACCCACGGTCCGCTTTTCTGGTTAGCTGTCATATATCTGCAATATGCCGAAGCTGCTGCCGAGCTTGCGGATGCCGGAGGTGAGGCTATTACACAATCCGATTTAGATAAGACGATTAATTTATTAAGGGATCGTGTCGGCTTGCCGCATCTCAATCAAAATGTAGGATTTGATGACCCCGCCAATAATCATGGCGTGAGTTCATTAATCTGGGAAATTCGTCGCGAACGTCGCTGTGAACTCATGTTTGATAACTGGTTCCGTTATTGGGATTTAATTCGTTGGCATCAATTGGACAAACTGGATTCAAGCATAAACCCTGATATTCTTTTAGGAGCTAACCTTAGTGCTGACCCGGAAATTGCAAGTAATAAAGATGTGACATTAAAAGGGAATTATATGGATGCCTCACGTGGGCAGACACGCACATTTGATAAAAGACACTATTGGTATCCAGTACCAACAGGACAGATAACTCTTAATCCACAATTAACTCAAAACAGAGGTTGGGGAGACTAATTGAAAATATGAGGGATTAAACTAGAACTGACAGATAGAGTAATTTCCTAATCATCAAAAAAAATAGCGTCCATTCACTTTGTTTATTCTCAAGGTGAATGGACGCTTTATTTGTGTTATTGTTATTTCATCATATCTTCCAATGAAAGCCCTTTCTGAACTAAATTATATTGTGTAAACTCTTTGGGTAGATTAGCTATCTTCTCTGCCAAGACAGTATAATTTATTTTATTCGGATTACGCTTTACCTCAGCAACAACACCACTCTTCTCGAAATCATTCAGTGCAATCAGATCAATCTCATTTTCTCTTTTAGTATTCCAATAGTTACCCACTTGGGTAACATTCATGGTTTCTGCAACTCTTTCCCGAAAATACCTTTCCAACATCCATCCACTATATTGTACGTAATGGCTTTTGATATATTCGTTTAGCTGGCTGTATTTTTCCAGTTCGATGGCGGACTGATGAGGGTAAATAAAGCGAAACCAGAAATTAAGAAAGTTATCGGACATAAACCAGCGTAGATTTCTGGTTCCCGGTTTAGCTAAAAGAGGAAGCTGTCTTTGAATGAGTGAATAATCTTCGCTGAGATTTTTCAGATAAGGACCGCTATTTTTTCCAATGATACTGTCTATTTCACTCTGCCGTGTGTTTCCCGAAGCAATCAGTTGCAAAACAGAGAAATAGGTACTGTAATCGCGTCCGAACTCTTGTATTAGCATATCTTTACCTTCCGTCAAAAGTGGGGAATCGGGTTGAGTCAGGAAATCAATCATCGAATCTTTGGTGAAAGCACCAGCATCCATTAGCAAGCTTACGTATTTAGCCACTCCACCGGTCAATGTGTATAGGCACAACAAATCTTCCGGCGTAAATGTGGGGTTGTATTCTTGCATAATTTCAATAAGCACGGAAGTTTTAAATGGCTTCAGTATGAACTTAGAAGTTAGGCGGCCGAACAATGGTTCTTTATGATCTTCAAAAATCTGCCTCATTAAAGAATAAATAGAACCACAAACGACAAAGTTTATTTTTGCTTGAGAAGAATATTGGTCCCAAATGTTCTGTATATCACTGAAAATTGACGGATTGACACGGTCAAAATCTTGGAATTCATCGATAATGAGAGTAAAATGTTCTCGTGAAGCATATTGCATTAAGAGTTCGAACAAATCAACGAAACGAGTAGGATTACCATAAATAGGGATAGATAGCTTATTCATTATTTCTTTTTTGAAAGCATCGCATAATAAAGCTTCATTGGTACGTGAAACAAATAAGTAAATATATCGTTTTCCCTCAAGAGCTTTCCGCAACAAAGTAGTCTTACCCACACGACGACGCCCCATAATAACAGTGAAACAGGCAGAAGAAAGCTATTTTTCTTCTGTCCGTTGGATCAACTTTATCTCTTCTTCGCGATTATAGAATCTCATAATCTATTAAAGTATTATCAATTAAACCTCCTCTAATTAAATAGCCATTAATTTAATATCCATTTAATTATCACAAAGATAAAAAGTAAGAGGCAATAAACAAATGTTTATTAGATAAATATTAACCAAAGGGAACCATATATCAACAAAATAAGCCACTCATTTATTTGCAAATTAATAATTATAATACTAAAAATAATAAAATAAGTGTTTTTGATATTAAAATAAAGTCTATCTTTGTTGCTACGAAAATCCTCCTTAACAATAATACTATTATGAAGAAACTTCTGCTACTGGCTCTTTTATTGTGCAGTGCCTTCTTGTGTCAAGCGCAAAAAGATCGAATCATTTTGGGTGACGAACAGACTTCCGAGTATTTTCCCATCCTGAAAGATAAGAAAATCGCTATATTCTCCAATCATACAGGAATGATAGGAGACAAACATTTATTGGATGTCCTTTTAGAAAATAAGTTCAATGTAGTTGCCATTTTTTCACCGGAACATGGATTCCGTGGAAATGCAGATGCAGGAGAACACGTATCCAGTTCAGTAGACTCAAAAACGGGTGTACCTATCCTTTCACTTTATGAAGGTAAAGATAAGAAGCCAAGTAAGGCTTCAATGCAAAAGTTCGATATTTTAATAATAGATATACAAGATGTAGGGCTACGCTTCTATACCTATTATATAACAATGTGCAGGCTAATGGATGTTTGTGCGGAATATAATAAGAAAGTCTTATTGTTAGACCGCCCCAATCCAAACGGACATTATGTAGACGGACCAATTCTGGATATGAAATATAAATCAGGTGTGGGATGGTTGCCGATTCCTATTGTACACGGAATGACATTAGGGGAACTTGCATTAATGGTAAATGGAGAAGGCTGGTTACCCGGTTCACGCAAATGTGATTTAGCTGTTATCAAGTGTAAGAACTATACACACCAGACAAGGTATCAGTTGCCAATTCCTCCATCTCCTAATCTGCCGAATATGAAGTCAATATATTTATATCCGTCTACTTGTTTCTTTGAAGCAACACCTGTCAGCTTAGGCAGAGGGACTTCACTGCCATTTCAGGTGTATGGACATCCCAATATGACCGGATATAATTATAGCTTCACTCCAAGAAGTATTCCCGGAGCAAAGAATCCGCCTCAGTTGAATAAACTATGCCATGGCGTAGATCTGAGCAATATGAGCGATGAGGAAATCTGGAAGCGAGGAGTAGATTTAACCTATGTCATTGACGCCTACCGTAACTTGAATCTGGATGACCATTTCTTCCGCCCGTTCTTTGAGTTGTTAGTGGGAAGAGATTATGTACGGAAAATGATTAAAGAAGGAAAAAGTGCTGATGACATTAAAGCCATGTGGAAAGGTGATGTTGAAAAGTTCAAGGCACAACGTAAACCATATTTGCTTTATGAAGAGTAAGTTTATTACCGATATAAATTGTCCAATCGTAAAATAATAGTATGAGCCCGATATCCGTTATTATCACCATTGCCGCTTATTTTGTGATACTGTTCACTATATCCTACATAGCCGGTAGAAAAGCCGACAATGAAGGTTTCTTCGTTGGTAACCGTAAATCGGCCTGGTATGTTGTGGCATTTGCCATGATTGGGTCCAGCATCTCCGGAGTGACGTATGTATCAGTGCCGGGCATGGTAGCTGCCAGTAGTTTTGGTTATCTGCAAATGGTATTGGGATTTGTCGCGGGACAGCTAATCATTGCATTCGTATTGACGCCACTGTTCTATCGGATGAACTTGGTGTCCATCTATGAATATCTGGAGAATCGTTTTGGAATGTCTTCCTATCGGACAGGTGCATGGTTCTTCTTCATATCTAAGATGCTGGGAGCCGCAGTACGTTTGTTCCTCGTATGTTTGACACTGCAACTGCTGGTATTCGAACCGTTTGGATTACCTTTCATTTTGAATGTAGCTATTACCGTAGCATTAGTATGGCTCTATACGTTCCGGGGTGGAGTAAAATCCCTGATCTGGACAGATTCACTCAAAACATTCTGCCTGGTGGTATCGGTAGTTCTTTGCATCAGTTATATTGCTTCCGATCTTAATCTATCGCTTAGCAGTATGATCAGTACAATTGCCGATAGTGACATGTCACGCATCTTCTTCTTTGACGATATAAACAGTAAACAATATTTCTTCAAACAATTCTTTGCCGGGGCATTCACAATGATTGCCATGACAGGACTGGATCAGGACATGATGCAACGTAACCTCAGCTGTAAGAACTTCAAAGATTCACAGAAAAACATGATTACGAGTGTTATATCACAGTTTTTCGTAATTCTGCTGTTCCTGATGCTGGGGGTATTGCTTTACATCTTTGCTGGTAACCAGGGTATTCAGGTGGAAAAGAGCGATGAACTCTTCCCGTTGATAGCCACCGGTAACTACTTCCCTGCAATTGTAGGTATCCTGTTTATCATCGGACTTATTTCTTCGGCTTATTCCGCTGCCGGCTCAGCACTGACAGCTTTAACAACTTCCTTCACAGTAGATATCCTCGGGACAAAAGGCAGGACGGAAGAAGAAATCGTAAAGATACGTAAGCGGGTACATATTGGCATGGCTGCAATTATGGGTATCACGATATTCGTATTCAACCTATTGAATAACACAAGTGTGATCGATGCCGTATATATACTGGCAAGTTACACATACGGTCCCATCCTCGGATTATTCGCATTCGGTATATTCATGAAACAGCAGGTTCGCGATAAATATATCCCATTGGTAGCCATCCTTTCCCCTATCCTTTGCTTCATCCTGCAAAAGAATTCGGAAGCCTGGTTCAATGGGTATCAGTTCAGCTACGAACTGTTGATATTCAACGCTCTGTTCACGTTTATCGGACTCTGTCTGTTGATCAGAAAAGATAAGAACTAATAATTAACTTAATACATCATCCATGAATGTAAGACTTCATTTTTTGTTCACTTTGCTCACCGCCTCCCTGATCCCCCAGACGGGAGGCGCGCAAGAGCTTTCGACGGATGTCCGCCAGAAAATCGGTAAGTTTCTGGACGCAACTGCACGGAAAGAGGTTTCCGTAGGACGCATCCGGATTGACTCTGTTTCCATTGAAGGAAATATGTTGCAATTGTTTGCTAACATAAACTGTGCATATATTCCTTTCCGGGAAGATAATGTGACAGAGATTTATCAAGGTGTGCAGGCACTGCTTCCGGCAGAGCTTTCAAAGTACAACCTGCAAATCCGCACGAATAAGCGTAGCATTGAAGAATTAATTCCCCAAGCACTACGCAGTAAAAAGGACAAAAAAGCCAAAACATTCAATCCTGCCGGAACAAAACCCTTAGTAACGGCCCTTTCTACCCCCTATACCCCTACAAATGGCTTAAAGAACCGTCACATTGCCTTGTGGCAGAGTCACGGCTTCTATTATGAGCCTAAACTGACACGTTGGGAATGGCAACGCGCCCGCATCTTCCAGACGGTGGAAGATTTATATACGCAAAGTTATGTACTGCCTTTCCTGGTTCCCATGTTGGAGAATGCAGGAGCTAATGTGCTGATACCCCGTGAACGGGATAGTCAAATAGCAGAAGTTGTTGTAGACAATGACGGTTGCCTTCACTCCCGTTCCGTTTATACAGAAAAGACAGGCGATAAGAACTGGATGCAAGGTACTGGTGAAGGTTTCGCCCATCTGCGCGATCAATATATCAATTTTGAGAACCCATTCCGTGAAGGAACTTTCCGCACAGTTGAGACGGTAAAAGGTAAGAAAGAGAAAGAAAGCACTGCCGAATGGATTCCTGAACTTCCGTCAACCGGACAGTATGCCGTTTATGTATCCTATAAATCATTGCCAAACAGTACGGATGATGCTCTTTACACTGTTTATCACAAAGGAGGAGTATCCCAATTCAAAGTGAACCAACAGATGGGTGGCGGCACCTGGATTTATCTGGGTACATTTGGTTTTGATGCCGGAAAAAGCGATGCCGGAAAAGTTGTTTTAAGCAATCGTTCTGATAAAGCCGGACGTATCGTTACCGCTGATGCCGTAAAAATCGGAGGTGGTATGGGAAATATAGCACGCCGTATCTCTGATGCAGGTGCCACAGAGAATATTAAAAGTTCGGACGGCAATGCTGCCATAGTGCATAAAGAAATGCCGAAGATAAATTACCCGTATGAGATAAGCGGTTATCCCCGTTTCTGCGAGGCAGCACGCTACTGGCTTCAATGGGCAGGTATTCCGGACAGTGTCTATTCCGACAGTCAAGGTAAGAATGACTATACAGACGATTACAAATGTCGTGGTATCTGGGTGAATTACCTTGCCGGTGGTTCTACGGTTAATCCGACAGAACAAGGACTGAATATCCCGGTAGATATGGCTTTCGCCTTCCATTCAGATGCAGGAACCACGCTAAACGATTCCATCATCGGAACACTGGGTATCTACTATACCAACGTTTACAATGAAGAATACGCCAACGGAGCATCCCGCTATCTGGCACACGACATGACAGACCTGATTCAGTCAAATATCGTACGGGATATCCGCAGCCTATACGAACCGGATTGGACACGCCGCGGTATGTGGAACCAATCCTACTACGAAGCACGTGTACCCCGTGTCCCCACTATGTTACTGGAATTACTTTCTCACCAGAACTTTGCAGACATGCGTTATGGTTTAGATCCACGTTTCCGTTTTACGGTAAGCCGTGCAATCTATAAAGGTATGCTGCAATTCATTTGCTCGCAATACCACATGGATTATATTGTTCAGCCGTTACCTGTCGACAATATGGCATTGAAAATGGTAGGCGAGAATGAAATAGAGTTGACCTGGCAACCCGTAGCCGACCCACTGGAGCCAACGGCAAATGCTGAAAAATATATAGTTTATACCCGCATCGGAGATGGCGATTTCGACAATGGTGTGTTGGTAGATAAGAATACCTATCGCACTGCCCTCCCTGCCGGCATGGTATGCAGCTATAAAGTAACTGCCGTCAACAAGGGCGGAGAAAGTTTCCCGTCCGAAATACTCTCTGCAGGACGTGCACTTAATAGTTATAAGCGATTAACGATGAGTGATAAGCAAACAAACGCTAATCACTCAGATATCGTACTGATAGTAAACGGCTTCGACCGCATCAGTGCTCCGGCAGATTTTGTTGCACCTGCTCCCGGTGATACTTTACTTGCCGGTTTCTTAGATGATCTAGACCACGGCGTACCTTATCTGAAAGATATCAGCTATATCGGTAAGATGAAAGAATACCGCCGTTCCATTCCATGGATGGACGACGATGCTTCCGGCTTCGGAGACAGCTATGGCAATTACGAAGATAAAGTAATCGCCGGAAACACATTCGATTATCCCGCTATTCATGGAGCCGCTATTTTGAAAGCCGGATATTCTTTCATATCTTGCAGCGATGAAAGTGTGGAAAATAAAACTATGAACCTGAACGACTATAAGTATGTAGACCTGATATTGGGTAAAGAATGTCAGACTAAAATGGGATGTGGCGGTGTGAAGCCATTAGAGTTCAAAACATTCAGCCAACCTATGCAGGAAGCTATCACCGCATATTGCGGACAAGGCGGAAACATCTTCGTTTCGGGTGCTTATGTTGGAACCGACCTTTGGGACAATCGCCTTGCCCCGGCTCAGGAGTCCGATAAGAAATTTGCAACAGAAGTCCTGAAATATAAATGGCGCGTGGGGCAGGCAGCTACAGAGGGTAAGGTGAAATGTGTAGCTTCACCGTTCCCCGCCCTTTCAGGCAACTATACATACCATAATGAACTGAATGCAGACAGCTATGTAGTAGAATCACCGGATGCCATCGAACCAGCAACCAAAGATGCATACACCGTTATGCGCTATTCGGAAAACAACCTGAGTGCCGGAGTAGCTTACAAAGGCGACTACAAGACTTGCATACTGGCTTTCCCGTTCGAAGCATTACGCACCGCCTCTGAAAGAGAAATGTTAATGGATGCCATCCTGACATTCTTCAGTGAAAAAACAGATTCATTCAAACAATAATATACTAAAACCAATCATCATCTATGAAGCGAAGACTTTTAATAATGTTCCTGCTGGGGTGCCTGCTACCGTTCGCGGTACAGGCACAACATGGCACATTCCGTTTTGCGCAAATAACGGACATCCATTTCAGCCCCAATAATTCCAACCCGACGGAAGACTTGCTACGTTCCGTCGCGCAAATAAATGCGACAGACAGTATTGACTTTGTTTTGGTTACGGGCGATATCACTGAAGAAGGCGACCGTGCCACTATGCTGAAAGTCAAAGAGACATTGGATTTACTGAAAGCAAAGTATTACGTGGTTCTCGGTAACCATGAAACCAAATGGAGCGACTCCGGTTGTACTGCCTTCGGTGAGATATTCGGCGGCGAACGCTTTGAATTCGAGCATAAAGGCATCCTGTTTCTGGGTTTCAACTCCGGCCCGTTGATGCGTATGGCTTACGGACATGTCGTTCCGCAGGACATCCGTTGGATGACGGAAGAAATGGATAAGTTTGGAAAAGACAAACCGGTTATACTCGTCACACACTATCCGTTACTGGACGGAGATGTGGATAACTGGTATGAAGTAACAGATGCAGTACGCCCCTATAACATTCGTCTGTTCATCGGCGGGCACTATCACCGTAACCGGGATTTGCGTTATGATGGCATTCCGGGTATTTTGATGCGCAGCAACCTGCGTGATAAAGATGGAAAACCGGGATATGGTATCTATGATATAACGAAAGATTCGATCCTCGTCTACACTCAACGCATCGGCGAACCGAAAAAACAATGGGCTGCTTTCTCGCTGGCTCAGCCCTATTATGATCGTAATGGAAAAGCAGAGAAATACCCCGACTTTTCAGTCAACACAGAATATCCTAATGTGAAAGAACAGTGGATAGTACAAACCGGTGCAGGTATCTATTGTTCGCCTGCAGCAGAAAAAGACAAGGTGTTCGTCGGAGACGATATGGGTTACCTGGCTTGCTATGCCTTGAAGAATGGAAAGAAGCTGTGGAATTTCCAATCCGGCAAACGCATTGTAGGCACTCCGGCTGCGGCAGACGGTGTAGTCGTATTCGGTTCTGCCGACCGTAACATCTACGGTCTGAACAGCAAAGACGGAAAACTGCTGTGGACTGTAAAAGCAAAAAGCCCGGTACTGGGTGCGGTAACCATTGAAAATGGAATTGCCTACATTGGTGCCAGCGATTCTACTTTCCGTGCAATTGATATCCATACAGGTAAAGTAATCTGGGCATATACCGGTGTGAAAGGATACATTGAAACCAAACCACTGGTAACAGCCGACAAAGTGATCTTCGGTGCCTGGGACAATACCCTCTATGCATTGAATAAGGCAGACGGCAAGGAATTATGGAAGTGGACAGGCGGTTTAACGCGCATGCACTTCTCACCCGCAGCCGTATGGCCGGTAACTGCAGAAGGCAAAGTATTTATCACCGACCCGCAACGTGCCATGACGGCTATCAATATAGAAAATGGAGAAACAGTATGGCGCACTTTCCAGTCTATGGTACGTGAAACGATTGGTTTATCGGAAGACGGAACGCGCGTATTCAGCAAGACTATGAACGACAGTATTGTCTGCTATGCCACACAAGGAGATCAACCCTGTGAATTATGGGCAAGTAACGTCGGCTTCGGATACGAACATGCACCCTCTATGCAAGTGGAAAAGGGAGGTGTAATGTTCGGCAGTACCAAGGAAGGATTGATCTTTGCTTTGGAAGCCCAGACAGGTAAAGTCTTGTGGAAACATAAGATAGGTAACTCACTGATCAATACCGTAGTGCCGCTGAACGGGCAACAGGTATTGTTCACCGCCACCAGTGGTGAAGTAGGACTGCTACGAGTTAAAAATTAAAGAATTAATAATTAAAAGCAATATAGGACATTATGAATAAAATCAATTGCTTCGTTCCTTTCTCAGGAGCTGCACAAGCGGAAAAGACAGTAAAAGGCCTGCAAGAAACCGGCTTAGTGAATAATATTTATCTGCTCGCCCTACCGGACGTTACAGAAAACCTACCCGGATGCAGTACCCTGCACATGCAATCCATCCAGTCCAGCACTGCTATGAGGTACATCGCCGGACATAGCGATGCAGAATATACGCTGATCTATACAAAATATACAACGCTTGAACTGGGGTTATTCGCCCTGGAGCGTATGATACACATTGCTGAAGACAGTGGTGCAGGCATGGTATACGCTGACCGTTACCAAGTAAAGGAAGGCAAGCAAACCAATGCCCCGGTGATAGATTATCAATTCGGCTCATTGCGCGATGATTTCGACTTCGGTTCCGTACTGTTATTCCGTACGAATGCATTCAAGGAAGCCGCTGCCCGCATGAATGAAGACGAATATAAATTTGCCGGACTTTACGACCTTCGTCTGAAAGTAAGCCAGAAAGCAAGTCTGGTACACATCAACGAGTACCTGTACAGCGAAATCGAAGACGATACCCGCAAAAGCGGTGAGAAGATATTCGATTACGTGGATCCCAGAAACCGCGACCGTCAGATTGAAATGGAACAGGCTTGTACCGAGCATCTGAAAGAAATCGGCGGCTATCTGGCACCTGAATTCAAACAAATAGAATTCTCAGCAGGCAACTTCGAATATGAAGCTTCGGTTATCATCCCTGTACGCAATCGTATCCGTACTATCCGCGATGCCATTCATTCGGTATTGAAGCAAAAGACCGACTTTAAGTTCAACCTGATTATCATCGATAACCACTCTACGGACGGAACCACAGAAGCTATTGACGAATTCAAGAACGACGAGCGCCTCATCCACATCATCCCCGAACGCAATGACTTGGGTATCGGCGGTTGCTGGAACATGGGTGTGCATCATCCTAAGTGTGGTAAGTTCGCCGTACAATTGGACAGTGACGACGTGTACAGCGATGAAAATACACTGACCACTATGGTTCGTGCTTTCTATGAACAGAATTGCGCCATGGTGGTAGGTACTTATATGATGACGGACTTCAATATGAATATGATTGCTCCGGGTATTATCGACCATAAAGAATGGACCCCCGAAAACGGACGCAACAATGCACTCCGCATCAATGGTCTGGGTGCTCCGCGTGCTTTCTATACTCCGGTGCTGCGTGAAGTGAAAGTTCCGAATACCAGCTATGGTGAAGACTATGCACTGGGATTAAACTTCTCCCGCCAATACCAGATCGGTCGTGTATATGACGTAGTTTACATGTGCCGCCGCTGGGACGACAACTCGGATGCTTCACTGGATATCGTGAAAATGAATGGTCATAATCTGTATAAAGACCGCATCCGTACTTGGGAACTTCAGGCACGTGTAGCAATGAATAAGAAAGGATAACTATGAACCAAACCATAAACAATTTGTTCACCGAGCAACTAGTCTCCTGGGAAACGGCTCGTAACAACTATGCCGCCCTTTCGGGTGTCCAGGTGAAGGAGTTGAATGTAAACGGTATTCCTTATAAGGTACAGTTCAATCCTGCACGTATCGTTTCTTCGGGAGCCAAAGTAGATGCCCAGTCCATCAAGGAACGCAAATGTTTCCTCTGCCCGGCCAATTTACCACCGGTGCAGAAAGGAATTCCGTTCGAAGGACATTATAATATTCTGATCAATCCGTTCCCTATCTTTCCCCGCCACCTGACGATACCGGAAGTGGCACACGTGAACCAGCGCATAGCCGTCCGTTTCAAGGATATGCTGGCATTGGCACAAGCGTTGACGGATTACACAATATTCTATAATGGTCCCAAGTGCGGTGCCTCCGCCCCCGATCACGCTCACTTCCAGGCAGGCAACAAAGGTTTCATGCCTATTGAAAAGGACTGGCGCGAACAAGTAGCAGGCAAAGTGGCAGGTTACGGTGAAGCTACCCTCTGGTACTTGAATGACGCTCCCCGTGCAACATTGGTCATTGAAGCAGCCAATAAGAAACATGCTGCCGCCCTGTTCGATATCATTTATCATTCACTGGACATCAAACCGGGAGATGACGAACCGATGATGAATGTATTGGCATGGTACGAAGATGAGAAATGGATCGTATGCGTATTTCCACGTGAGAAGCACCGTCCGGCTTGCTATACAGCCGAAGGAGATGCCAATTTATTGAGCAGTCCTGCATCCGTAGACCTCGGCGGAGTGTTTATCACACCGGTCGAAAAAGACTTTCTCAAGATTACCGCCGAAGACATAGCCCAGATCCTGAGCGAAGTATCGCTTTCTGCCGAAGACTTCCATCAGGTACGTCAGCGCATTAAAGAGAAGATATAATAAAACGGAGTATCCTTATTCTCCTCCGGAGAGGGGAATTAAGATAGTAATTAATAAGATAATATGAAAGAACCCAAAGTACACGTAGGCATATTGTTCGAGCCGCAAATAGAGTTTATCCTGCTGAATCCGTACCGCATCAACGGTATGGAAATCAGTGGCAAGCAGGTTGTGACCTACAACGAAGGCAGGATACTGTGGAACGGACGCCTTTATGACGAGCTTCTATTTGAACCTGTAAACGAAGCTACCGACGCTTTCGAACTGCTTGATGTCACCATCGGCATCAACTTCCACTGGGAGCGTAAAGAAGACCAGCGCTTCCTGGGTTCTCTGAAGATTATTGTGGAGAACAAGAAGCTGACAGGCATCAACGTCATCAACGTAGAAGATTACCTGACCAGCGTAATCTCCAGTGAGATGAGCGCAACGGCTTCGTTAGAGTTGTTGAAGGCACATGCAGTGATTTCACGAAGCTGGCTCCTTGCAATTGACAATTCAATTGACAATTCCTTACGGCATGACAGCGCAGCACCCAATAACGCAGCCAATTGTCAATTGTCAACTGTCAATTGTCAATTGAAGTGGTATGAGCGCGACGCCCATACCCGTTTCGACGTCTGTGCAGACGACCATTGCCAGCGTTATCAAGGCATCACCCGCGCCTCCACCGAAATCGTAAAGCAAGCTATCGCTGCCACCCGCGGACAAGTATTGACGTCTGACGGTAAGATATGTGATGCCCGCTTCTCCAAATGCTGCGGCGGTGCATTCGAAGAATTCCAGTATTGCTGGGAAGATACACCCCATCCGTATCTCCGGAAACAACGCGACTTCCGCATCTTCAATCCCAAAACCTGCGACCTCAGCTTTGAAGCTACCCGACCCGGTGGAGGATTACCCGACCTGACGGATGAACAGGAAGCGGAAACGTGGATTCGTACCTCTCCACCGGCCTTCTGCAACACCACAAATAAGAGAATCCTTTCGCAGGTGCTGAACAATTACGACCAGGAAACCACCGACTTCTACCGCTGGAAAATGGAATACACCCAAGAAGAACTTTCTGCACTGATCCTGAAACGCTCCGGCATCGATTACGGGCAAATCATCGATCTTGTCCCTATCGCCCGTGGAACTTCAGGTCGCCTCTGGAAACTGAAAATCGTAGGAACCAAACGGACGCTCACCATCGGCAAAGAACTGGAGATACGCCGTACGCTGTCCACTTCCCATCTCTACAGTTCCGCATTCATAGTAGGTAAGGAAGACGTCTCTCCCGAAGGTATCCCCGGACGCTTCATCCTCACCGGAGCTGGTTGGGGACACGGCGTAGGTTTGTGCCAGATCGGCGCCGCCGTCATGGGCGAGGAAGGATATAAGTATGACGCAATACTGCTGCACTATTACATAGGCGCAAGTATCGAGAAGCTATATGACTAATTCAACAAAACAATAAACAATATCATGAACAGTACAAAAAGAATATCACCGTGGGCATGGGTACCTACCTTATACTTTGCACAAGGCATCCCCTACTTCATAGTCAACAACATCTCGGTACTGATGTTTGCCAAGATGGGTGTTCCCAATGGAGAGATGGCTTTGTTTACGAGTTTGCTGTATCTACCCTGGACCATCAAGCCCTTCTGGAGCCCGTTCATCGACATCATCAAGACCAAACGATGGTGGATCATCTCTATGCAAATCCTGATGTCGATAGCATTCATCCTGTTGACACTGTCTATTCCGAAACCGGATGAAGCAACGATAGCTGCCGGAACAACTCCCATCAGCATGTTCACCATCACACTGGTTCTCTTCATCATTACAGCATTTGCTTCGGCTACACATGATATTGCCGCCGATGGCTTCTACATGCTGGCATTAAGACAGAGCGACCAGGCTGCATTTGTCGGTATCCGAAGCACCTTCTACCGCCTTGCATCCATCTTCGGACAAGGAGTACTCGTAGCCATAGCCGGTGCCATCGAGCTGAGATACAAAGACATTCCACTGTCATGGACCATCACAATGCTGGTTACAGCCGTCATGTTCAGTTTGGTAACTTTCTATCACCTCTTTGCAATACCCAAGCCTACCTCTGACAAGTCTGTGCTGACACCGGGAACAGCCAGTGCAAAAGCCATATTCCAAGAGTTCGGGCGCACATTTGCCACTTACTTCACCAAACCCGGCGTATGGCTGGCCATCGCATTCATGCTGCTTTATCGCCTGCCCGAAGCATTCCTCATCAAGATGTGTATGCCTTTCCTGGTAGCTTCTAAAGAGGCAGGAGGTCTGGAACTTTCCACGGCAGAAGTAGGTATTGTGTATGGCACTATCGGAGTGATATTCCTCACCGTAGGCGGTATCCTGGGCGGATTGTTTGCATCGCGTATCGGACTGAAGAAATCCATTTGGTGGATGGCGGGATGCATGACACTCCCCTGTCTGACCTTCGTCTATCTCGCCATCGGCCAACCCGATAATCTGTTTGCCATCTCCACGGCCATTGCCATCGAGCAGTTCGGCTACGGATTCGGATTCACGGCCTATATGCTTTATATGATGTACTTCTCCGAAGGAGAGTTCAAGACGTCGCACTATGCCATCTGTACCGCCTTCATGGCACTGAGCATGATGATTCCGGGCATGTTTGCAGGTTACCTTCAGGAAGCAGTCGGCTATGTCAACTTCTTCTGGATCGTAATACTCTGCTGTGCCGCCACTATTGTGGTCACGGTGTTTTCCGACAGGAAGATTGACCCGACATACGGGAAGAAGTGATAAGTGATAAAGTGATAAAAAAGAACGATTCATTATGAAAAAGTATATTCTCCTCTGTGTCCTCTGCTTCCTCTGTGGTGCATCGCAGGCACAAAAGATTCGGATAAAGACAGGTATCGAAGTCCTGAAAGATCAGAACTTCAAGTGCTTGGAAGGCAAACGCGTAGGTCTGATTACCAACCCCACCGGAGTGGATAATCAGATGAAATCCACCATTGACATTCTGCATGAAGCACCGAACGTAAATTTGGTTGCCCTCTTTGGTCCGGAGCACGGGGTTCGTGGCGACGTACATGCCGGCGACCACGTGACGGACATCAAAGATGCCACCACCGGATTGCCCGTATATTCCCTTTACGGCAAAACCCGCAAGGCTACACCGGAGATGTTGAAAGACATTGACGTATTGGTCTACGATATCCAGGATATCGGTTGCCGCTCATTCACCTATATCAGTACAATGGGACTGGCTATGGAAGCAGCAGCCGAAAACGGTAAAGAATTTATCGTATTGGATCGCCCCAACCCGGTAGGTGGACTCAAGATAGAAGGCAATCTGGTAGAAGATGATTGCATTTCTTTTGTCAGTCAGTTCAAGATTCCGTACCTTTACGGGCTGACTTGCGGTGAGCTGGCATTGATGCTGAACGGAGAAAAGATGATGGCAGCACAATGCAACCTGCACGTTGTGAAGATGAAAGGTTGGAAACGCAAGATGGACTATGTACAAACGGGGTTACAATGGGTACCCTCTTCTCCGCATATCCCCCATCCGCACTCGGCTATATTCTATCCAGTAAGCGGTATTCTGGGGGAACTGGGATACATGTCCATCGGAGTAGGCTATACGATACCCTTCCAGATGTTCGCCGCACAGTGGGTAGAAGCAGAAAAACTGGCGGGAAACCTGAACGCATTGAATGTGCCGGGTGTCGTATTCAGGCCGATGTATCTGAAACCCTTCTACTCCGTGGGTAAGGGTGAATTGCTGCAAGGCGTACAGGTACATATCATGGATGTGCAAAAAGCCCCGCTGAGCGACATCCAGTTCCTGGTAATGCAGGAGATCGCAGCGCTCTATCCTGACCGTGCTGTATTTGAGCATGCCGACAAAGGACGTTTCCGTATGTTCGATATGGTAAGCGGCTCGGAAGAGATACGCAAGCGGTTCTCACAACGCAACCGCTGGGAAGATGTTCGCGACTATTGGTATAAGGATGCTGAAGACTTCCGACGGTTGTCGAAGAAGTACTACTTATACAAATAATAGGACAAAAGAAATTAATCTCAAAAAAGGGTAGGACTGAATGCCATTCAACCGTTACTTGAATAGAGTTCAGTCGTTACCTTAATAGGGTTCATTCGTTACTTCATTTAGCCCCTTTCCACAACATATTCTGGCAGGGGGGACAAAGGAAGTTTAATTAATATACAATATGGCAAAGAGTAACTATATGGCCTTTCTGCACGATGCCTCCCAGGTCATCCCGCAGGAGAGGATATACACCGACGAACTGCGCCGGTTAGCATGGGGAACAGATGCAGGTTTCTACCGCCTTATCCCACAAATCGTGATTCGTTCCAGCAGCGAAGAGGAGATCTCCGAACTGTTGAGACTTGCCGACCGTTATGGTCTGCCAGTGACGTTTCGTGCCGCAGGAACCAGCTTGTCGGGACAAGCCATTAGTGACTCTATCCTGATAGTAGCCGGAAAACATTGGGAGAAGTACAGCATTTCTCCCGATCATGAACAGATTACCTTGCAACCGGGCATCATCGGTCAGCGGGTTAACGAGATTCTCGCACCCTACGGACGTAAGTTTGCTCCGGACCCGGCAAGTGTGAAATCGGCCATGGTAGGCGGCATCGTCATGAACAACGCCTCGGGCATGAATTGCGGCACACATGCCAATAGTGACAAGGTACTTCTCTCCGCCCGCATCGTATTGGCGGACGGCACCGTGCTGGATACAGGGGACGACATTTCGCGTGCTTCCTTCGAAGCCACCCACCCCAATTTCCTTAACCGCATCTGCGAACTGCGCGATCGGATACGTGCCAACGAAGAACTCGCTGCACGCATCCACTACAAATACTCCATCAAGAACGTAACCGGACTGAACCTTCTGCCATTTGTCCGTTTCGATGATCCATTCGATATTATTGCCCACCTGATGGTAGGCTCGGAAGGCACGCTTGCGTTCCTTTCCCAAATTACCATGCGCACAGAGTACGACTATCCGTACAAGGCTAGCGCCATGCTCTATTTTACCAACATCAAGGATGCCTGCCGGGCGGTGGTGGCGATGAAAGAACTCTCAAATGACAATACTTCCGCATCAGAAGCAGACAGAAAGATAGTAAAAGGCGCCGAACTGCTGGACTATAAGAGCCTCTCTTCGGTAGAAGATCCTGTCTACTTAAAGTATAAGCAAGAAGTTGCCGATGCCTCCGGCCTCACAGCCGTGCTGACCGAAACCAAAGCCCGCACCCGCGAGGAACTGGAACAGAACATCTCAGTAATCGAGGAATGTCTGAAAACTTTCAGCACCTACATCCCCGTGCACTTCACCGACCGGCCGGAAGAATATTCCAAGTATTGGGCTATCCGCTCAGGCATATTCCCATCCGTAGGTGGTACACGCCAGCCGGGCACTACCTGCCTCATCGAGGACGTAGCCTTCCACATCGAAGACCTGCCCGAAGCCACTGCCGACCTGCAACAGCTCATCGCCCGCCACGGCTACGATGATGCCTGCATCTACGGTCATGCCCTGGAAGGCAACTACCATTTTATCCTGAACCAGTCCTTCAGTACCGACACCGAAGTAAAACGCTACGAGGACCTGATGAATGACGTAAAGACTCTGGTAGTCGATAAATATGACGGCTCGCTGAAAGCAGAACATGGTACTGGACGCAACATGGCCCCCTTCGTGAAATATGAATGGGGAGAGGCAGCTTTTGAAGCCATGAAGGCAGTCAAGCAGTTGTTCGACCCGAAAGGGCTGCTCAACCCGGGAGTTATTTTCAATGATGACCCGCAATGCCACATCAAGAACTTCAAACCGTTGCCGTTGATTCCTATCGACGAAGCCAGTCCTGCCGAAAAAGTAAACAAGTGCATCGAATGTGGCTTCTGCGAAGTGAACTGCCTGTCGTGCGGCTTTACCCTTTCTTCGCGCCAGCGCATTGTATTGCAACGGGAAATATCACGTCTGAAACAAAGCGGCACAGCCCCGGAACGTCTGTCTCTACTCGAAAAACAATACCGCTACCCGGGCAATCAAACTTGCGCAGGAGACGGACTATGCTCCATGTCTTGCCCGATGAATATCAATACAGGCGACCTGACCCACATCATCCGACAGGAAATACTGCCGAAAGGTAGCCTCGGATATAAAGCAGGAGATTTCGTAGCCAATCACTTCGCCGGTGTTAAGAGTAGCCTGCGCCCCGTTTTATCATTAGCCAATTTCGGACACTCCATATTGGGAACCAAAGCCATGAGCAGCATTACGAAAGGGATGCACAATGTATTGGGCGTACCTTTGTGGACGTCTGCCATGCCGAAAGCTTATTCAATTGACAAGTCACAATTGTCAACTGTCAATTGTCAATTAAACAAAGTAGTTTATTTCCCCAGCTGCATCAACCAAACCATGGGCCTCCCGAAAAAATCCCCCGTGGAGCAACCTTTGGTAAACAAGATGATCTCCCTCCTACAAAAAGGCGGTTACGAAGTCATCTTCCCCAAGGACATGGACAAGCTCTGCTGCGGCACCATCTGGGAAAGTAAAGGTATGCTCGACATTGCCGACCGCAAAGCCGCCGAACTTGAAGCCGCCCTTTGGGAAGCCAGCGAGCAAGGCAAATACCCTGTTTTCTGCGACCAGAGCCCCTGTCTGCACCGCATGCGCGAAACCATTCAAAAGATGAAACTCTACGAACCTGCAGAATTCATCTACACTTTCCTGCGAGACAAACTGGTCTTCACGCAGACCGACCGCCCCGTAGCTGTACACATCACCTGCTCCATGCGTAAAATGGGTCTGGCAGATACGATTATTTCCCTGGCAAAACTCTGTTCTACGCATGTCTTCGTACCCGAAGAAGTAGGCTGCTGTGGTTTTGCCGGCGACCGTGGATTCACCTATCCTGAACTGAATTCCTATGCCTTGCGCAAACTCCGTCCGCAGATAGAAGCATCGGGTATCACTATCGGCTACTCCAACAGTCGTACTTGCGAAATAGGACTGACTACCAACTCAGGTATCCCCTACGTCTCTATCGCCTATCTTGTAGACCAATGCACGAAGAGCGTGAAAGCTGAAGCAACTGATAACTTATAACTAATAACTTAACACACTTATTACAATGAACAGTCAGACCAAGACAAACAAGCGCATTCTTGCCCTCGACATCCTTCGCGGTGTCACCATTGCGGGCATGATTATGGTGAACAACCCCGGCACTTGGGGACATATATATGCCCCCCTGCGCCACGCTGAGTGGAATGGCCTCACCCCCACCGATCTCGTCTTCCCTTTCTTCATGTTCATCATGGGTATCTCTACCTATATCTCCCTGAAGAAGTACAATTTCGAGTTCAGCCATGCAGCCGCCATGAAGATATTGAAGCGTACCATTATCATCTTCCTGATCGGACTTGCCATCGGCTGGTTCTCCAGATTCTGTTACTACTGGGCAGGTTCCCATGAAGGACTCAGCTTCGGCGAACAACTCTGGGCATCCGTCTGGACCTTCGACCGCATCCGTATCCTGGGTGTCATGCAGCGTCTGGCCCTTTGCTACGGTGCTACCGCTATCATTGCGCTGACCATGAAACACCGTCATATCCCTTACCTCATTGCCACATTGCTGGTAGGTTACTTCATCCTGCTGATGTGTGGCAACGGATTTGCTTACAACGAAACCAATATCCTCTCCATAGTGGACCGTGCCATCCTCACCCCCGCACACATGTACAAGGATAACGGCATTGATCCCGAAGGTCTTTTAAGCACCATCCCCTCCATTGCCCACGTATTGCTGGGCTTCTGCGTGGGTCGCATGATGCTGGACAGCAATAAAACCGAGAACCGCGAGACGTTATTGAACTCTCACCTGATCAAGTTATTCCTGATTGGCACCATCCTTACTTTTGCAGGCTTCCTGCTGAGCTACGGTTGTCCTATCAACAAGAAAATCTGGTCTCCCACCTTCGTTCTCACCACTTGCGGGTTGGCCTCCAGTTTCCTGGCACTGCTCATCTGGATCATTGACGTAAAAGGATACAAGAAATGGTGTACTTTCTTTGAGGCTTTCGGTGTCAATCCCCTGTTCATGTACGTTCTGGGTGGAGTACTCAGCATTCTGTTCGGCAGCATCAGCTTTCCCTGGGGCGATGGCAGCATCAGCATACACGGATTCTTATACAAGATTGTTCTCATGCCGATATTCGGTGAGACAGGCGGTTCACTGGCCTATGCATTGCTCTTTGTAGCCATCAACTGGTGCATCGGCTATCAATTGTATAAACGGAAGATATATATCAAGATATAGTAGCAAGCAGATAAATCGGCAAAAGACTATAACACCGATGAAATATAAACGATGAATAATTAAAATTAAACGATATGATATTAATAGCAGACAGTGGCTCTACAAAAACCGATTGGTGTGTTGTAGAGAAAGGTAAACTCATCCAACAGATTTCTACGAAAGGTATCAACCCTTTCTTTCAGTCGGAAGAGGAGATCAGTAATGAAATTGCGACAGCGCTGCTGCCCCAGTTAACGACCCATGCCTTCGACGCTGTGTACTTTTATGGTGCCGGCTGTGGCTTCCCCGACAAAATTGCCATGGTACACCGTGCCATTATCCAGCATCTCCAAGTTTCGGGCGACGAAGTGGAAGTAAATACAGACATGCTTGCCGCCGCCCGCGGACTTTGCGGACACGAACCGGGCATAGCCTGCATCATGGGCACAGGTTCCAACTCGTGTTATTACGACGGCAAACATATTGGTGCCAACGTCTCCCCCCTGGGTTTCATCCTTGGCGACGAAGGTAGCGGTGCTTGCCTGGGCAAATTGCTGGTAGGTGATATTCTGAAGAATCAAATGACTCCGGAACTGAAAGAGAAGTTCCTCAAACAGTTCAATCTGGAACCGGCAGACATCATCGACCGTGTATACCGTAAACCGTTCCCGAACCGCTTCTTGGCAAGCCTGTCTCCATTCCTCGCTCAGAATCTGGATGAGCCTTGTGTGCGCACGCTGGTGCTGAACAGTTTCAAGGCTTTCCTGAAAAGGAACGTCATGCAATACGATTATCAGCATAGCAAGGTACATTTCATCGGCTCCGTAGCATTCCATTATAAGGAGGTACTTGCCGAGGCCGCACAGGAAATGGGCATTCAAATAGGTACCATTCTCCAAAGCCCTATGGAAGGCCTGATTAGCTACCATAGCTAACCATCCCAGCCTCCATAAATCATAAATTATAAATCATAAATCTCATCATCATCATGGCATTCGTAAAGATATCAGAGCAACCTTCGCTCTACAACGACTTAGAAAAGAAATCTGTCCGCGAAATATTAGAGGACATCAACACAGAAGACCAGAAAGTGGCTTTGGCTGTTCAGAAAGCTATCCCACAGATTGAGAAACTGGTGACACAAATCGTTCCACGCATGAAGCAAGGCGGACGCATCTTTTATATGGGAGCAGGTACCAGCGGTCGCCTGGGTGTGCTGGATGCATCGGAAATTCCTCCAACATTCGGTATGCCTCCTACACTCGTCATCGGACTGATAGCAGGTGGTGATACAGCCCTGCGCAATCCGGTGGAAAATGCGGAGGACGATATGCGTCGCGGTTGGGAAGAGTTGGTTGAACGTAACATTACGGATAAAGATACCGTCATCGGCATTGCTGCTTCCGGCACGACTCCTTACGTTATCGGTGCCATGCAGAAAGCACGCGAACACGGCATTCTTACAGGCTGCATCACCAGCAACCCCGACTCTCCGATGGCAGCAGAAGCAGATGTTCCCATCGAAATGATTGTAGGACCGGAGTACGTAACAGGTAGCTCACGCATGAAATCGGGTACGGGACAGAAAATGATACTGAACATGATTACCACTTCTGTCATGATACAACTGGGTCGCGTAAAAGGTAATAAGATGGTGAACATGCAGCTGAGTAACCAGAAATTGGTAGACCGTGGTACCCGCATGATTGTAGAAGAACTGGGATTGGACTATGGAAAGGCAAAGGCACTGTTGCTAATGCATGGTTCAGTGAAAAAGGCAGTGGATGCTTATAGGGGGGTAACATTATGAAACTCCTCCCTTCCCTTTTCTTTTTTGTATTGCTTGCCCTGCAAGCCAATGCACAATCCTTGCAACGTGTTGCCCCCGAACAAGTCGGCATGGATTCCCGCCATTTGCTATACGCTGACGAAGCGATAGAAACCGCCATCGCCAATAAAGACATTCCCGGTGCCGTGCTCGCTGTAGTGCGCAACGGGAAGATGGCTTACCTCAAAGCATACGGCAACAAGCGGGTGTACCCTAACACCGAGCCTATGACCGTAAACACTATTTTCGATATGGCTTCATGCAGCAAACCCATGTCCACTGCCATCTGTACCCATATTCTGGCAGAACGTGGCAAGCTCCGCCTCCTGGACCCCGTCAGCCTCTACATCCCTGAATTTAAATCCTGGGTGAGCGAAGACGGAAAAGATAAGAAAATCATCCGTATCGCCGACCTGCTAACGCACACTTCCGGTCTCCCCCCTTATGCCCCAACCAGTGAATTGGAGAAACAATATGGCTCTCCCAGCCCCGACGGAATGATAGAGTACATAGCCAACTGCCGCCGCGACTTCAAGCCGCAGACCGATTTCCAATACAGTTGCCTTAACTACATCACCCTGCAACGCATCATCGAAACCGTCAGCGGACAATCTTTACGTGACTTCGCCCGCGAAAATCTCTTTGATGTATTAGGCATGGCCCATACCGACTATCTCCCCTGCAAGCGCGACAAGGATGGAAAATGGATAAACAGCGCCCTCCCCCACTGGGCAAAAACCGATCTCCACAGCACCGCCAATTGTCAACTGTCAACTGTCAATTGTCAATTGAAAAACGTCGCTCCTACCGAAAAACAACCCGACGGCAGCGTCCTCTGCGGACAAGTACACGACCCACTCGCCCGTGTCATGAATGGCGGTATTTCCGGCAATGCAGGTGTATTCTCTTGCGCCGAAGACATAGCTGTCCTCTGCGCCGCTCTGCAAAACGGCGGAGAATGGAACGGACGCCGCATCCTCAGCCCATTGGGAGTAAAAACTATGCGTACCGTCCCTCGTGCCACCGCTACATTAGGACGCACTTTAGGATGGGATAACTTCACCGCCTACGCTTCCAATAACGGAGATTATTTTGGTCCGAATACCTACGGGCACACCGGATACACCGGTACTTCCATCATCATAGATCCGGACAACGACACTTCCGTCATCCTGCTCGTCAATGCCGTGCATCCCGAAGACGGTCACAGCATGGTTCGTCTGCGCTCTCTGATAGCCAATGTTGTTGCAGCTTCTATCTATCCCACCCCACGTGTTTATACGGACCATTACTATAAGCGCTTCCTGCAATTCATGGATGAACCTGCCATTACTTCCAAAGACATCGTCATGGTGGGCAACAGCCTTACAGAAGGTGGCGGTGACTGGAACGCCCGCCTCAACAAGAAAAACATCCGTAACCGTGGTATCATCGGTGATGAAGTTATGGGTATTTACGACCGCCTGCACCAGATACTTCCGGGACACCCTGAGAAATTATTCCTCCTTGCCGGTGTCAACGACATCTCACACGACCTCACTGTGGACAGCATCGTCAGTATGATACGCATGACCGTAGAGCGCATTCAGCGTGAATCTCCCGATACGGGACTCTACCTGCAAAGTCTCCTGCCTTTCGATGAGAGCTTCGGACGTTACAAAAAGCTAACCGGAAAAACCGACATGGTTCCCGAAATCAATGCACAACTGGAAATTTTAGCTAAAGATCACAAGATTACATTCATCAACCTCTTCCCGTTATTTACAGAGAAAGGCACGAATGTACTGCGCAAAGAGCTGACCAGCGATGGCTTGCACCTGAATGAAGAAGGATATAAAATTTGGGTGAAAGCGTTGAAAAAGAGGATGTGAAATAGAGTATAAAAAGTGAAGGAGACCTATCTAATCACAAGAAATAGATAGGCCTCCTGTATTTTTTAAAGAAGAAGTTAGTTTACTGAACCACCTCTGTCATTATTACATCAAAAGCTAATACTGAATAACCGGGAATCGATCCACTACCATCAGTTCCATACGCAGAACCCCATGGAACATAAACCATCCAGCGTTCTCCAACGCGCATATATTGCAGGAAAGTTCTCCACCCACTTGTCAGTGAAGAAGAGTTGATAGTAAACATAACAGTCCAGTCGAAATCTGTCGGCTCATTCTTTGGAGGATTAGGGATAGCCTGATCTATTGCACTATATCCCGTAAAACTTCCATCAAACTTAGTACCAGTAATCAGTGTACCATAATAATAAACATAAGCCGCCTCTGTAGCCATCGGACGTTGTCCATCCAGATTCTTCACAAGCTTTTTACAATATATATATTCCGGAGTCTGAAGAGTGCTGACAAATTCATTCTTAACATAGAACATTTCGCCTACCTCTACTTTATCCAACTTTTCCAAGTCCATAGGAACATAATTATCTCCCGCAACTACCTTGATAGAATCCAGAAACGCTTGGTTACGCTCCTGCCAGTTCGCATATTTCCCTTCCTCTTCCACTTCTTCGCAAGAGACAAACGCACCTGCCAAAATCAACAGGAAAGGCAAAAATACTAAGAGTTTTTTATTCATTCAATTATTTTTTATTCTGTATTCTAACTTTCGAATTCCAGTACTTATTGCAACCCTTTCAGCAATGAAGTGATGCTGACACGGTCTGCAATGATGTTATTCAGTTCAGCAATAGCCACGCGTTCCTGTTGCATCGTGTCACGATTACGCAGTGTCACGCAGTTATCTTCCAGAGTTTGGTGGTCAACAGTCACACAGTACGGAGTACCGATGGCATCCTGACGACGGTAACGTTTACCGATACTATCTTTTTCATCATACTGGCAGTGGAAGTGGAACTTCAATGAGTCGATGATCTCACGAGCCTTTTCAGGCAGACCGTCTTTCTTCACCAACGGCATTACGGCCAACTTCACAGGAGCCAGTGCGGCAGGCAATCTCAGCACTACGCGGCTTTCTCCACTTTCCAGTTGTTCTTCGCAATAAGAAGCAGACATGATGCTGAGGAACATACGGTCCACACCGATAGAAGTCTCGATAACATACGGAGTATAACTTTCATTTGTCTCAGGATCGAAGTACTTAATATTCTTACCTGAGAACTTCTCATGCTGAGACAAGTCAAAATTCGTACGGCTATGGATACCTTCCACTTCCTTGAAACCAAACGGCATCAGGAACTCGATATCTGTAGCAGCATTCGCATAGTGAGCCAACTTATCATGATCGTGGTAACGATAGTGGTCATCACCGAATCCCAATGCCTTATGCCATTTCAGGCGAATTTCCTTCCACTTCTTAAACCAGTCCAATTCAGTGCCCGGCTTCACGAAGAACTGCATTTCCATCTGTTCGAACTCACGCATACGGAAAATGAACTGACGGGCAACAATCTCGTTACGGAATGCCTTACCAATCTGTGCAATACCAAAAGGTATCTTCATACGGCCGGTCTTCTGTACATTCAGGTAGTTCACAAAGATACCCTGAGCTGTTTCAGGACGCAGGTAAATCTTCATGGCACCATCCGAAGTAGAACCCATCTCTGTAGAGAACATCAGGTTGAACTGACGAACTTCCGTCCAGTTCTTTGTACCGCTGATAGGGCAAACGATTTCTTCATCCACGATAATCTGGCGAAGCTCGTCAAGGTTATTATCATTCAGAGCCTTTGCAAAACGTTCGTGCAATGCGTCACGTTTAGCCTGGTGTTCCAGTACGCGACCGTTTGTGCTACGGAACTGTGCTTCATCAAAAGACTCTCCGAAACGCTTGGCAGCTTTGGCAACTTCTTTATTGATCTTATCGTCGTACTTTGCAAGTTGGTCTTCAATCAATACATCGGCACGATAACGCTTCTTGGAATCACGGTTGTCAATCAAAGGGTCATTGAATGCGTCTACGTGTCCGGAAGCCTTCCAGATGGTGGGGTGCATAAAGATAGCGGAGTCGATGCCGACAATATTTTCGTGCAGCAACACCATGCTCTGCCACCAGTATTGTTTAATGTTGTTTTTCAGTTCCACACCCATCTGACCGTAGTCATACACTGCTCCCAATCCATCGTAGATGTCGCTGGAGGGGAATACGAAACCGTATTCCTTACAGTGTGATACGAGTTTCTTAAAAACGTCTTCTTGTGCCATTTTTTTGTTATATCTATTAATTTTAATCCTGTTCTTTATTAAAAAGCGCCACAAAGATAGGGATTTATATCATAAGTCGGGCAGGTGGGGTATTAATTTATCTTATCGTAACAAACTCTCACTTTGCACTTCCGGCCCAATCTGTCCATCAAACAAATTGAGGATACGATGGATATATGAGGCCAAAATCCGTCTCATGGAATGATTCTTACCGTCCCACGAAGCAAGGTTGTCCCATCTCACGAGGCGGATTTCGTCGCATCACGAAACGAATTTCGTCATCTCGCGAGACAGTCTTACCCGAAGTTGGAGAAGAATCCATTGCCTCGTGAGATTGTTCCAGACAGCATTGCCCACCGAGTGGAGAAGTGCTTCGTCGGCGATAAGGCAGCTCATAGGACGGCTGCCTGAGACAGATGGCAGGAAAGAAACTACTGCCGGAAAAGGGAAAAATGACAGTATTGGCAGCAACATAGATATCACTGTGATTAACAGTAACAGCAACAGCAGATATTTCTTTTTCTTTTGCTGCTGTTGTTATTATATCTCTTATATTCTCTTTATGCTGTATGGAATTATCTGATAAAAAGCTGTTATTCTGACTATTGCAATTTATTTCAGATTCATTTTCATCGCGATTTTTATCCATTGCCTGCCTGTTTTTCGTCGAAATTCCGTCATTTTTGCCCGATTTTACATCATTGTCCGGGTACTTTTTGCCATTTTGCCCACTGTTTTTCGCAGTGTTTTTTGTCGGTTTCACCTCCACATCCTCTTCTTTTTTTTGCGGCCCTTCAACGTATTTCGTATTTAGCTGCACGGGTGAAAAATGATCGCCGACAATAGTGAACAACTGGAAATCCATAACGATCTTCATCATATAAGGATAAGTGAAATTACGGGTGGCAAAAGGTTTCAGGTATTTCATGTCCGCTTCCATATCGGGCAGAAAGCTCAGTTTCTCCAAAATATACCAATAAGTACCATAGGCCTTACCGCCCTCACGGGAAATCATATTCTGAATACGGGAATCATTGAAAGACATAATCTCATGCTTAAGGTAAAAGTGCTTATTCATATTCTGCTTAATTCTGTTTCAAATAATTTATCTTTTTGCTTTTACAAAGATCCGATTATTATTCCACTACACCAAAAACGGTTTTTCACGAAAAGGGCCGTTTTCTTACTATTTGAAATGCAGGAAATGAGATAGGAAACGGCTTGTTAACTGGACGAAAAGCGACAAGACATCACACTAATAATCAACATCTTACAACCAACACCTTCTTATTTCCATTCTCATTCATAAATTCTACAAGTAGATTCGGAAAATTGACAAAAGAACGAAATGCCGCCCACAAGCAGCCAAACGCCACATATTAGAGAAAAAACTCACATTTCAAATAGTGCGTTTTCGGCCATAAATGTCTTATTTGAAAAGCGTTTATTTATGATATAATAACACATTGAATACAAAAGAGAAAATCACACATGCAACATCTGATAAATGATAATTTATTATTCATCCGCAGATTGTAGCTTATGTACATCCAAGATGTACCTTTCTTTTCCAGATAATTAAAAAGTCTTCATTTGCAGATTTTCCCAAGAAATTTCGTATTTTTGCGTTCGACTGAAAAATTCAGTGATTATTCAGAATAGATATTCCCGAAATAGATATGAGCGAAGACTTTGAAGCACCGAAAGACGACTTGGAAAAGAACCTCCCGGAAGGGAACGAAGGACATTCGGATTATAAACCCGCTGACACGAAAGACGTAAAAGCAAAATACCAACTTAGCGGTATGTACCAGAATTGGTTTCTGGATTATGCTTCATACGTTATTCTGGAACGTGCCGTACCCCACATCAATGATGGTTTAAAGCCTGTGCAACGACGCATCTTGCACTCCATGAGGCGTATGGAAGATGGACGCTACAATAAAGTGGCAAACATCGTAGGACATACCATGCAGTTTCACCCACACGGTGATGCTTCCATCGGTGATGCATTGGTGCAGTTGGGACAAAAAGATTTGCTCGTAGATTGCCAAGGAAACTGGGGTAATATACTCACCGGCGACGGTGCGGCTGCTCCCCGTTACATCGAGGCACGTCTGTCTAAGTTCGCCCTCGATGTGGTCTTCAACCCTAAAACAACCGAATGGAAACTCTCCTACGACGGACGAAACAAGGAACCGGTAACTCTACCAGTGAAGTTCCCTTTGCTCCTGGCACAAGGGGTAGAAGGTATTGCCGTAGGTCTTTCTTCCAAAATACTTCCCCATAACTTCAATGAACTTTGCGATGCATCCATCCGCTATCTGCACGAGGAAGAGTTCAAGCTCTATCCGGACTTTCAGACTGGCGGTAGCATCGACGTTTCTAAATACAACGACGGTGAGCGCGGAGGTGCAGTGCGTGTACGTGCTAAAATCGAGAAAATCGACAACAAGACACTTGCCATCAAAGAAATTCCTTACGGTAAGACCGTAGCCAATGTTTGCGATTCCATTGTGAAAGCAAGCGAGAAAGGCAAGATCAAGATAAAGAAAGTAGAAGACCTCACGTCCGGGAATGTGGAGATACTTGTTCATCTTGCTCCCGGCGTTTCTTCGGACAAAACAATCGATGCCCTGTATGCTTTCACGGACTGCGAGGTAAGCATATCACCTAACTGTTGCGTCATCGACGATCAGAAACCCCACTTCCTCACCGTAAGCGATGTACTGAGAAAATCGGTAGACAATACCCTATCCTTGCTACGCCAGGAACTGGAAATACGCAAAGACGAAATACTGGAAAGTCTGCACTTTGCTTCACTGGAAAAGATCTTCATCGAAGAACGCATTTATAAAGACAAGGAATTTGAGCAAGCCAAGGATATGGATGCTGCTTGCGCACATATCGACGAACGTCTGACGCCTTATTATCCACGATTCATACGCGAAGTAACTAAGGAGGATATCCTCAAATTGATGGAGATAAAGATGGGACGTATCCTCAAGTTCAACTCTGACAAAGCGGAAGAACTCATTGCTCGTATGAAAGCGGACATAGAGGAAATAGACCATCATTTGGCAAATATCGTGGAATATACGGTAGACTGGTACTTAATGCTGAAAAACAAATACGGCAAGAATTTCCCACGCCGCACAGAATTGCGAAACTTCGACACCATCGAAGCAAGTAAAGTGGTGGAAGCCAACGAAAAACTATATATCAACCGTGAAGAAGGCTTCATCGGCACAGGTCTGAAGAAGGATGAATTCTTGTGTAACTGCTCAAGTCTTGATGATGTCATCATCTTCTTCCGGGACGGACGCTATCTGGTTACTCCCGTATCCGACAAGAAGTTCGTAGGCAAGAATATTCTCTATGCCAACGTTTTCAAGAAGAACGACAAGCGTACAATCTACAACGTTGTTTATCGCGACGGGAAAGAGGGTACACAGTATATCAAGCGGTTTGCCGTAACAAGCATCATCCGCGACCGTGAATATGACGTAACTCAAGGTACTCCCGATTCACGCATCACGTACTTCACGGCCAATCCTAACGGTGAAGCGGAAGTCATCAAAGTAACCCTGAAGCCCAATCCGCGCGTGCGCCGTATTATCTTTGAAGAAGATTTCAGCGACATCAGCATCAAGGGACGCCAGGCAAGAGGTAATATACTAACCAAGCTTCCGGTGCACAAGATTGCCCTGAAACAGCGTGGCGGATCAACACTGGGCGGACGGAAAGTATGGTTCGACCGCGACGTGCTCCGACTCAACTATGACGGACGAGGTGAATATCTGGGAGAATTCCAGAGTGAAGACAGCATCCTCGTAGTACATGATAACGGAGATTTCTACATCACCAACTTCGACCTTAGCAATCATTACGAGGCCAACATCCGGATATTGGAGAAATTTGACCCGAACAAGATATGGACCGCTGTGCTCTACGATGCAGACCAGCAGAATTTCCCATATATCAAACGTTTCTGCATGGAAGCAACCAACCGCAAGCAGAACTATCTGGGAGAGAACAAGAATAATCGCCTTATCCTGCTGACGGACGAATGTTATCCCCGCCTGGAAATTATATTCGGCGGACATGACAGTTTCCGCGAACCGATGATTATAGAAGCAGATGAATTTATTGCCGTAAAAGGTTTCAAGGCAAAAGGGAAACGCCTCACCACGTTCACGATGGAAACCGTCAATGAACTGGAACCAACACGGCAACCCGAAGTTCCTGAGGAAACGGAAGACCAGAATGAAGAAGAACCGGAAATACTGGACCCGGATCACGGCAAAAGTGAAGACGATATCCGGGACGAGATAACAGGACAGATGAAACTGTTCTAAGTGATTAACGGCTAATGATTAGTGATAAGCAACTCTATCAATGAAGCTAAATAAGATTGGTGTAATACTAATGGGATGCCTGCTTCTGGCAGGCGGAAGTATACAGGCGCAAAGTGTGGAAGACAGGGCGCTACAAGAATTAAGAGCGGACTCTTCGGCCCGGACACGTTTTGTAACCCGTGCCACCATGTATGGCGTCGGTTACACCAATGTGTACGACACTTACCTGTCACCGCAGGAATACAAAGGTATAGACTTCCGCATTTCACGCGAAAGTATGCGCATGACCAAGTGGATGAATGGCAATATATCCCTGCAAAGCTTTTTTCAGGCTGATTTGGGTTATACCCACAACCGTGTGGATAACAACAATACATTCTCCGGGCTTGCCAACTGGAATTACGGGTTGCATTACAACTTCCCGATTACTTCCAACTTCAAGTTGCTTGCCGGAGGGTTAATCGACCTCAACGGTGGCTTTGTCTACAATCTGCGCAATGGCAATAATCCGGCACAGGTACGCGCTTATATCAATCTGGATGCATCCGGAATGGCAATATGGGATTTACGGATCAAAAACTATCCCATCAGTCTGCGCTATCAGGTCAATCTTCCTTTTGCAGGCGTTATGTTCTGCCCGAATTACGGACAATCGTACTACGAGATATTTACGCTGGGCAACTGGGGCGGAGTGATAAACTTCACCTCCCTGCACAATCAGCCATCCCTGCGGCAAATGCTAACTGTTGATTTTCCGGTAGGAAGGGCAAAAATGCGCCTAGCTTATCTTTGGGATGCACAACAGGCAAAAGTAAATGACATAAGGATGCATACCTACTCGCACGTATTTATGGTAGGTTTTGTAAAAGAGTTGTTTCTCATTCGTGATAAGAAAAGAAAATAGAGTGATAAAACGACAGCGTGTTAAGGTGATAGAATAATGAAAATAAAAGAAATATATCATATTAAATTAAGGTGGCTTGGAATACTTTTCATGTTGCTGCCATTGTTTACAAGTTGCATTCGGGAAGAAGAGTTCAACAACTCTCCGCAAGGTAATTTCGAAGCCTTGTGGAAAATCATCGACGAGCAATATTGTTTCCTTGACTATAAACAGATAGACTGGAATGCCATTCATGACAAATACCAACCTCTCATAACTTCTAATATGCCCAACGATGGGTTATTTCAAGTCCTTGACAGTATGCTGGCGGAACTGAAGGATGGTCACGTCAATCTGTACAGTTCTTCGAATATGGGTCGCTATTGGGATTGGTACCTGGATTATCCACGCAACTTCAACGAGGGTATCATCGAACGGCAGTATCTTGGAAAGAATTACCGCATTGCCGGTGGCCTCAAATATAAAATCCTTGAAGACAACATTGGGTATATCTATTACGAATCATTCTCCAATGGCGTCGGCAACGGTAATCTGGACGAAGTTCTCTCCTACCTTGCTCCATGTAGCGGACTGATTTTCGATGTACGAAATAACGGCGGAGGTAATCTTACTTACTCTGAACGTATTGCCTCCCGCTTCACTAATGAAAAGGTATTGACGGGATACATCCAGCATAAGACAGGAAAGGGACACAGTGATTTCTCTGATCCTGAACCTATTTATCTGGAACCGTCCAACAGCATTCGTTGGCAGAAGAAGGTAATGCTTCTCACCAATCGCCACTCTTACAGTGCGACGAATGATTTCGTGAACGCTATGCGCTATTTTCCTAATGTCACTTTAGTAGGTGACAAAACCGGTGGTGGTTCAGGTTTGCCTTTTTCTTCGGAACTTCCTAACGGCTGGGGAGTACGTTTTTCTGCCAGTCCACATTTGGATGCCAAAAAGCAACATATCGAATTCGGCATTGATCCGGATGAGGAAGTAGATATGGCAAAAGAAGATGAAGACAAAGGGATAGATACGATCATTGAAAGGGCACGGGAACTCTTAAAAGTGGTTCAATAAATACTTTCTGCACCAAACTATTTGCTGAAAAGAAAAATCTTTCTATCTTTGCCGTCGCTTAACAAGAAAGCCACTGCGGGTGTGGCGTAATTGGCAGCCGCGCCAGACTTAGGATCTGGTGCCGAGAGGCGTGTAGGTTCGAGTCCTATCACCCGCACTACCAACAAGGTATTTATAGTCAAAAAACCACTAAAACTGCAATTTTAGTGGTTTTTTTGTTGTTTTCAAGTTGTCACCTCAAAAAAAGCACACAGCATTCGGTGACAATTTCGGTGACATGACTTGCTTTCCGTCAACTCACTTATCTACATATCCTGCAGCGACAATTTCCCCAGATTGAGACTATATTTCTTCAGTTCTCTTTCTGCCTCCAACAGATTGGCTACTTTTTCTTCCAACTTAGTAATACTATACCGGGATTCATCTCTCTTTATCTCATAAATATCGGCCGTTTTATCCAAATCGTTCAGTGTAATAAGGTCAATCTCATTCTCACCCTTCCGATTCCAATACATACCAATATCTGTATACAAACCACTCTGCATAAATTTATCACGAAAATAACGCTCCAACATATTACCTGAAAAAACATCATAATCCCGACGAACTATATTTTCCACCAGTTTCAACGCCCCCGATTCAATATATCCTTGATAGCGATAAATGAAACGGAACCAGAAAGTAAGGAAGTTATCGGCTATACAGTATCTCACTTGTTTAGAATTCTCTTTAGAGAAGATAGGACGCTTCTTACTTATCAGGGAATAATATTTCTCTAACTTAGCTAAATAACCGCCAATTTCAGCTTTCCCCAGACGACTCTCTATTTCTCCACGAGTATAATCTCCCCCCGCTATGCATTCTAATATAGAAAAATAAATAGAGTAATCAGGCCCGAACTCTTCAATGAGCAGGTTCTTCCCTTCATTCAGGAAAGGAGAATTGGGACGAGTCAACAGACTAATCATTTTATCTTTGGTATATGCCTTGTTCGTCATAAACAGATTAACATACCAAGCCACTCCCCCTGTAAATGCATAGAGTGCCAAAAGATCATCCGGCCGGTAAGATGGATTATGATCGGCTAATATCTCTTTCAGCACCTCTACCTCGAATGGTTTCAGGTGTATCATTTGTCCGGCACGGGAAAAAAGAGGCTCTTTCCGATCTTCAAAAATCTGGTGCATCAACGAATAAATAGACCCACTAACTATGAGATTCATCTTTGAAGTCCCTTTATTTAAATCCCACTCCCTTTGTATTTCACTGAAAATAGAAGGATTAGTACGTTGAAAGTCTTGAAATTCATCAATGATAAGATTAAAGGGACGTTCGCGAGAGATGATTAACAGATGACGGAATAATTTGGCAAAAGATGTATAGTTACCGATAGGCAACTCTAATTTACTTTCCGCCTCATCCACAAAGTCCTGACAAAGCAAGGCCTCCGCCTTACGTGCAACAAAGAAATAAAGAGTCAAACTTCCTGCGGTACATTGCAATGCCAATTGGGTTTTGCCAATACGCCTCCGCCCAAACAAAACTGTCATTTGAGATTCTTGTAGAGAAGCCGCACGGATATTCTCTAATAATTCTTGTTCTTCTTCACGATCATAAAACTTCATAATATACTATCCTTTAGCAAGTAAGCACACACTTATTGATATTATTATCGTAACAGACATTACGGTAACAGCCATTACGATAATACAAAGATATTATTTTTACGCTTACTATCAAAGAAATACCAGCATCTTTCCAAGCCCTGTCACCCAAAGGAATTGTGTTAAAAAACCGGGATTTGAATGACCTCGAAATCTTTTTTTCATTTGCATTGTTTTGATGCAATATATCATTCACATAAAAATTTAATGCAATGAAGAGAAACCTGAACCCTCCTATGAAGAGAGCCCTAAGGCTTAAAAAACTATTCTTGACGGCATGTTTCCTATTGATAGGCACTGCCGCATTCTCCCAGGAACACACTGTAACAGGTGTTGTTACCGATTCATTTAAAGAACCGTTGATTGGTGTATCCATAGTGGTACAAGGAACCAACACCGGTGTAGTGACCGGACTGGATGGCGATTACTCGATCCAAGTTCCTGCAGATGCTACCCTCGAATTCTCATACGTAGGTATGGAGAAGCAAAGCATCAAGGTAGGCAACCGCAATGTCATCAATGTACAAATGAAAGAAGACTCGCAAATGCTCGCCGAAACAGTCGTCATCGGCTATGGTAGCGCAAAAAAACGCGACCTGACAGGATCTATCACCAATATCAAAGGTGACGAAATTGCCAACAAACCTGTTGCCAACCCACTGTCTGCCCTGCAAGGTAAAGTGGCCGGAGTACAAATCATCAACTCCGGCAAGGCTGGTGCCGACCCGGAAATCCGTGTACGCGGTACAAACTCCATCAATGGTTACAAGCCATTGTACGTAGTAGACGGCCTGTTCAATGACAACATCAACTTCTTGAATCCACAGGACATTGAGTCTATGGAAATTCTGAAAGACCCGTCTTCACTTGCCATCTTCGGTGTGCGTGGTGCTAACGGTGTCATCATCATCACCACCAAGAAAGCTAAAGAAGGACAGACCCGTGTAAACATCAACGGCTCATTTGGCTTTAAAGCCATTACCAACAAGATTGCAATGGTGGATGCAGATGGCTTCAAGTTGCTGTATAACGAACAATTAAGAAATGAAGGTAATCCGGAATACGATTTTTCCGACTGGACAGGCAACACCAACTGGCAGGATGAAATATTCCAGACCGGATTCATCACTAACAACAACATCAGCATCACAGGTGCTTCCGACAAACATAGCTTCTACCTCGGTGCGGGCTATGCTTACGAACAAGGAAACATCAAGCATGAGAAGTATAGCAAAATCACACTGAACATCAGCAATGATTATAAAGTAACAGACAACTTTAAAGTAGGTTTCCAATTCAACGGTGCACGTATGTTACCGGCCGATTCAAAGAGTGTTGCCACTGCCTTGCGTGCAGCTCCGGTGGCAGAGGTATATAATAAGGAATATGGTTTATATACCTCCCTTCCCGGATTCCAGAAAGCACAAATGAATAACCCGATGGTGGACGTTGACTTGAAAGCGAACACTACAAAAGCGGAGAACTACCGTGGTTCGGGCAATATATACGGGCAATGGGACTTCCTGAAACATTTCCAGTTCAAAGCCATGTTCTCACTGGATTATGCATCGAACAGCACACGGACTTATACACCGATTATTAAAGTGTATGATGCCAGTGCCGAAGGTGATATAGCTACACTGGGCACCGGCAAGACCGGAGTCACCCAGGCCAAAGAAACGGAAATGAAAGTGCAGAGCGACTATCTGTTGACCTACACCAATTCATGGGGTGATCACAGCCTGACAGCCACCGCCGGTTTCACAACCTATTATAATAAACTCGAAAATCTGAATGCCGGACGCACGCAAGGCGTAGGTCTGATCATTCCGGACAATCCCGACAAATGGTATGTAAGTATCGGCGATGCCGCCACTGCAACCAACGGTAGTACACAATGGGAACGTTCCACAGTATCTGTACTGGCACGTATTCTCTATAATTATAAAGGCAAGTACCTGTTCAACGGCTCCTACCGCCGCGACGGTTCTTCCGCTTTCTCTTATACAGGAAACCAATGGCAGAATTTCTATTCCGTAGGTCTGGGTTGGCTGATGAGCGAAGAGGAATGGATGAAAGGTATCGAATGGCTGGATATGTTGAAACTGAAAGGATCATGGGGTACGCTGGGTAACCAAAACCTAGATAGAGCCTATCCGGCGGAGCCTTTGCTGACCAATGCCTACTCCGCAGTATTCGGTACTCCGTCCGCCATTTATCCGGGCTATCAGCTTGCCTATCTGCCTAACCCGAACCTGCGTTGGGAAAAAGTAGAAGCATGGGAAGTAGGTGCCGAAGCCAACTTCTTCCGCAACCGCCTGCACTTTGAAGGTGTATATTACAAGAAGAAAACAAAAGACCTGCTGGCAGAAGTTCCCGGTATTTCAGGAACCGTGCCGGGCATCGGTAACCTGGGGTCTATCGAAAACCTGGGTGTGGAACTTGCACTGAGTTGGCGCGACCAGATCGGCGACTGGAATTATAACGTCGGAGCCAACCTGACTACCATTAAGAATAAGGTATTGAGCCTTGTACAGGATGGATACTCCATCATTGCCGGAGATAAGAGCCAAAGTTATACAATGGCAGGTTATCCTATCGGTTACTTCTATGGTTACAAAGTAGAAGGTGTTTACCAGACTCAGGAAGAGATTGATAATTCACCGAAGAATAAGCTTGCAACGGTCACTCCGGGTGACTTGAAGTTCAAGGATGTGAACGGTGACGGTGAAATCACCACAGCCGACCGTACCATGATCGGTAATCCGACACCGGATATTACTTATGGTATTACTCTCGGAGTAGGTTACAAGAATTGGGAGTTGGCAGTAGACATGATGGGACAAGGCGGCAATCAGATTTACCGTACCTGGGATAACTACAACTGGAGCCAGTTCAACTTCATGACACAACGCATGGACCGTTGGCATGGAGAGGGTACCAGCAATACCCAGCCGTTGCTGAATACGAAACACAGCATCAACAATATGAATTCCGAATACTATATAGAAGACGGCTCGTTCTTCCGCATCCGCAACGTATCATTGGCTTACAACTTTGACAAGGCGTTGATTTCCAAGATCGGTATGCAGGCACTGAAACTCTATGTGAATATTCAGAATCTGAAAACGTGGAAACATAACACCGGATATACACCTGAACTGGGTGGCTCGGCCATTGCCTTCGGGGTGGATGACGGAAGTTATCCGATGCCGGCGATTTATACGTTCGGGTTTAATCTGACGTTCTAAAGGGGCGTAGCGCCCCGGCAAGGTTTCCTTGCGGCGTACAAGAATAACCCCATATTATAATAACCATAACAACAAAAGATTATGAAGATAAAAAAATATTTCCTGTCCCTGCTGATTGGCGCGACCGCCCTCTCATTCAGCTCTTGTAATGACTTTCTGGACCGTGACCCGTTAGGCCAGTTCACGGAAGACGACGCCCCCAACGCCCTTGTAGGCGGAAAAATATTCAACGTTTACTACCTGATGCGTTCGTATGACATCACCGCAGGTATCCCCGCTTTCATGGTACACATGGTTCGCAGCGAGGATTCCGAAAAGGGCAGTGATGCCGGCGACGGCGGTAACGAAGCTGCCATGTGGGATGATTTTGAGTACACAGCCTCCAACGGTCCGTTAGCCGCTTACTGGGGTCAGAACTACAAAATCATCTACCAATGTAATGAGATTCTGGACGACATCGCCAACAGCGACCATAAGGACGACACCGAATCCATCCGCAACCGTGGTGAAGCCCTCTTCTTCCGTGCTTACTGCTACTTCAACCTGGTACGTGCCTTTGGTGAAGTGCCTCTGGTGACCATCAAAGTAGTGGAAGCCTCCGATGCCAACGTCCCCAAAACCACTGCCGAGAAGATATACGAACAGATTGACAAAGACTTGACCGAAGCCGAAAAGTGCCTACCCTTGAGATGGGACAGCGACTACACGGGACGGCTCACCTGGGGTGCCGCACGTTCCCTGCACGCACGTACCTACATGATGCGTAACGACTGGGAAAATATGTACACTGCTTCTACGGATGTCGTTAATTCCGGAATCTATAACCTGAATACTCCGGTAGATAAAGTCTTCACCGTAGAAGGTGAGAATTGCGGCGAAAGTATCTTCGAACTGCAATGCGAATCTACCGACGCTATGAAGGAAGACGGCAGCATCGGCAGCCAGTTCTGCCAGGTACAGGGTGTGCGCGGAGCAGGCAACTGGGACTTAGGATGGGGTTGGCACATGGCCACCACCCTGATGGGCAAAGCTTACGAACCGGGCGATCCGCGTAAGAATGCTACACTGCTTTACTTCCGCCACAGTGATGACGAGCCTATCACAGAGGAAAATACAAACACACCCTATGGTGAATCACCCGTATCCACGGCCATGGGCGCTTACTTCAACAAGAAAGCCTATACCGACCCGGCATTACGCCGCAAGTATACCCGTATGGGCTTTTGGGTAAATATCCGTCTGATCCGCTATCCGGACGTACTGCTGATGGCTGCTGAATCTGCCAACGAAAAAGGTTTAATGGGTGAAGCAAGCGGTTATCTGGAACAGGTACGTGCACACGCTCGCGGCACGCTGACCAATGTACTGCCTAAAGTTGAATCTTTGGATCAGAGTGTATTGCGTGAGGCTATCCGCCATGAACGCCGTGTAGAACTGGGATTAGAGCCCGACCGCTTCTATGACCTCGTACGTTGGGGCATCGCACAAGAAGTGCTTCAGGCTGCCGGTAAGAACTACCAGCCCAAGAATGCACTGTTACCATTGCCACAGACAGAAATAGATAAATCAAACGGTGTATTGGTGCAAAATCCCGATTATTAATCAAATCGAACTCCGCAAGTATCGGCAAGCCATGCAACCGCAGAGTTTATCAGAAAAGCCTGCGGAGGCTAAGGCGTCAAGAGGCAAGATTCTATTCTTTCCACCATGGGGTTTCTTTCTTTCCACCATGGTGGAAAGAAAAAACCTCCACGGTGGAAAGAAAGAAACCCCATGGTGGAAAGAATAAGCAAATACTACCGCGCGGCTTAGCAATAGGGAAGAAAATCCTTAAATATCGCAGTCAGATTGCTTATGACAACCCATGCTCATTTTATTATCTTAAAATATAGAAATATATGAAAGCAATATTCAAAAGAACAAGCCTGTTGTTGATGGGCGCCCTGATAGGCATATCAACCGTACAGGCACAAAAGTCCCCCCAAGACATGGACCGCTTCATCGATGCGCTGATGAAGAAAATGACTGTGGAAGAGAAAATCGGACAGTTGAACCTACCCGTCACGGGAGACATCACAACAGGACAGGCCAAGAGCAGCGACGTAGCCGCAAAGATTGAAAAAGGATTGGTAGGCGGACTCTTCAACCTGAAAGGGGTAGACCGCATTCTTGAAGTGCAAAAGCTGGCAGTAGAGAAATCACGTCTCGGTATTCCCCTGTTATTCGGCATGGACGTGATACATGGATACGAAACCATCTTCCCCATCCCATTGGGGCTGTCCTGCACTTGGGATATGGCCGCCATCGAGAAGTCTGCCCGTATCGCAGCCATCGAAGCAAGTGCCGACGGCATCTCCTGGACATTCAGTCCGATGGTAGATATCAGCCGTGATCCACGCTGGGGACGTGTCAGCGAAGGTTCGGGAGAAGACCCTTTTCTGGGTGGAGCTATCGCACAGGCAATGGTATACGGATACCAGGGTGCCAATCAGCAAGACCAGTTGCGCCGTAATGATGAAATCATGGCCTGCGTTAAACATTTCGCCCTGTATGGAGCCGGAGAGGCCGGACGCGATTATAACACAGTGGACATGAGCCGCAACCGGATGTTCAATGAATTTATGTATCCGTACGAAGCTGCCGTAGAGGCAGGTGTAGGTAGCGTAATGGCTTCATTCAATGAAATAGACGGGATACCGGCTACCGGAAACAAATGGCTATTGAGCGACTTGCTGCGTGGCCAATGGGGGTTTGAAGGGTTTGTGGTAACAGACTTTACAGGTATTGCGGAGATGATAGAACATGGTGTCGGCGACTTACAAACCGTCAGTGCACTTGCCCTGAATGCAGGTGTGGATATGGATATGGTAAGTGAAGGTTTTGTCGGCACGCTGATGAAATCCATTAAAGAAGGAAAAGTGAGAATGGGTACGCTAAATACGGCTTGCCGCCGGATATTGGAAGCAAAATATAAATTGGGCCTGTTCGACAATCCTTATAAATATTGTGATGTGAACCGTCCGAAGCGGGACATCTTTACAAAAGAACATCGGGATGCCGCCCGTAAGATTGCCAGTGAAAGTTTTGTACTTTTAAAGAACGCTCCCTTAGCAGCACAGAAAAATGCCGCCCCCGTGCTTCCATTAAAGAAGCAAGGCACCGTTGCAGTAATCGGTCCTCTCGGCAATACGCGTAGCAATATGCCGGGCACTTGGAGTGTAGCTGCACGCCTCAACGATTATCCTTCTTTGTACGAAGGACTGAAAGAGATGATGGCAGGCAAAGTCAACATCACCTACGCCAAGGGCAGCAACCTTATCGGTGATGCTGCTTACGAAGAACGTGCCACCATGTTCGGTCGCTCACTGAACCGCGACAACCGTACGGATCAGGAATTATTGGACGAAGCGCTGAAAGTGGCAGCCGGAGCCGATGTCATCGTAGCCGCACTGGGGGAATCTTCTGAAATGAGTGGTGAAAGTTCAAGCCGCACAGAACTCGGCTTACCCGATGTGCAGCATACTTTACTGGAAGCCTTACTGAAAACGGGCAAGCCTGTAGTACTTACTCTGTTTACCGGTCGCCCGTTGACACTGAATTGGGAACAGGAACATGTACCTGCTATCCTCAATGTATGGTTCGGAGGTAGCGAGGCAGCTTATGCCATTGGCGATGTATTGTTCGGCGACGTAAATCCAAGTGGAAAACTGACAATGACGTTCCCGAAGAATGTAGGCCAGATACCTTTGTTCTACAATCATAAGAATACCGGTCGTCCGTTGGCAGAAGGTAAATGGTTCGAAAAGTTCCGCTCAAATTACCTGGATGTGGATAATGAACCATTGTATCCCTTCGGTTATGGATTATCATATACCAACTTCCAGTATAGTGACATTGCACTGAGCACGCCTACACTGGGAAAAGACGGTTCTGTTACCGCCGTAGTTACTGTAACCAATACGGGTAAATACGATGGTGCGGAAGTAGTACAACTCTATATCCGTGATCTTGTAGGAAGCATCACCCGTCCGGTGCGCGAGCTGAAGGGTTTCAATAAGATCTTCCTTCGTGCCGGAGAAAGTAAAACAGTATCATTCACCATCACGCGCGACCTGCTCCGGTTCTATGATTATGATATGAATTACGTAGCCGAACCCGGTGATTTCAATATTATGATTGGTGGAAACAGCCAGGCGGTGAAGACGGCAAAGTTGACGCTGACGAATCCCGGCAACACTGCCCAACTTACGGACGATGCTTTGATGGACACTGTTCAACGGCGAACCTTCAATTACTTCTGGGAAGGCGCAGAGCCTAACAGTGGTCTTGCCCCCGAACGTATCCACATGGACGGCATCTATCCCGAGAAAGACCAGAACGTTGTCACTTCCGGTGGCAGTGGCTTCGGTATTATGACTATACTTTCAGGTATCGACCGCGGCTACGTCACCCGTGAAGAAGGTCTGGCACGTATGGAAAAGATTGTCTCTTTCCTTGAGAAAGCTGACCGTTTTCATGGAGCCTACCCACATTGGTGGTATGGAGATACCGGTAAAGTGAAACCTTTCGGACAAAAAGACAATGGTGGAGACCTTGTGGAAACAGCCTTCCTGATACAAGGATTACTGGCTGTACACCAGTATTACATCAATGGTTCGCCGGAAGAGCAGGCACTTGCCAAACGCATCGATATCCTCTGGCGCGATGTCGATTGGAATTTCTATCGCCAAGGCGATCAGAATGTACTCTACTGGCATTGGAGTCCCGAATATGGCTGGGCAATGGATTTCCCTGTACATGGTTATAATGAATGCCTTATCATGTACCTGCTTGCTGCAGCCTCTCCCACACATGGTGTTCCCGCCGCTGTCTATCATGACGGTTGGGCACAGAACGGTGCCATCGTCGATCCCCATAAAGTAGAAGGCATCGAACTTCATTTGCGCTATCAGGGTTGTGAAGCCGGGCCACTCTTCTGGGCACATTATTCTTTCCTCGGATTGGATCCGACAAACCTGAAAGATGAATATTGTTCCAGCTACTTTGACGAAATGCGCAACCTGACGCTTGTGAACCGTGCTTATTGCATCCGCAATCCGAAGCACTACAAAGGTTTCGGCCCGGACTGCTGGGGACTGACCGCGAGCTACTCCGTCAACGGATATGCCGCCCACATGCCGAATGAACGGGACGACCAGGGAGTCATCTCCCCTACTGCCGCCCTTTCATCCATTGTCTATACACCGGAGCAGTCGCTGGCTGTGATGCGGCACCTCTACGGAATGGGCGATAAGCTATTCGGGCCTTACGGTTTCTACGATGCCTTTAGCGAAACTGATAACTGGTATCCCAAGCGATATCTCGCCATCGACCAAGGCCCGATAGCCGTCATGATAGAGAACTATCGCACCGGATTGCTATGGAACCTCTTTATGAGCCATCCGGATATACAAAACGGATTGCAGAAACTGGGATTCTCAATAAATAGAAAAGCCGGAAGCAGTACACAATAGTAGTAAATGAGTAGTCCTTGAATTGTTAGAAATCAGGGATATGTATTGGTAGCGAATGTAACGTAATGATTTGTTTTTGCGGTAAAAGTAATGTTTTACCGCAGAAACTTTTTATCTTTGGGGGAACACTTACTAATACCCCCAAAAATCATGAAAAGAATTTTATTGGCTATCTGCGTGATAGCGTTGTCTGTCCTCTCCTACGGGCAAGGCATCAACCAACGAGCCTTCACTTTCGCCTGGCTCAGCGATGTACACCTCAATTCTTTCGCCTATGCCGAAGATGATCTGCGGCAATCCATTGAAGACATCAATGCTAATCCAGATGTTGACTTCACTATTCTCAGCGGCGACGTCACCGAATTCGGTGATACCAAAGAATTCTATCTACTGCAAGATATTCTGAAAGATTTCAGGAAGCCTTATTTCCTCATTCCCGGCAATCATGATGTAAACTGGAGTGAAAACGGATGCACGATGTTCGACAAGATTTTCCAGGCTTCCCATTTTTGTTATGACTGGCAGGGAGTTCGTTTCATCGGCTGTGGCGCCGGACCAAGCCTACGTATGGGACCGCCTCACATCCCCCGCGAAGAGATTCTGTGGCTCGACTCCATCGTCCGTGCTACTCCGGCAAAGCAACCCATTATCTTCATCAATCACTTTCCTCTCAATCAGGACCTGAGTAACTGGTACGAAGTTATCGACATTCTCAAAACACGCAATATCCAGGCAATACTCGGAGGACACCTACACGTGAACCATGCTTATGATGCAGAAGGAATTCCTGCCGTTATAGGCCGTTCTTCCTTAAGAAGGGAAGACCCCATAGGCGGATATAACCTGGTACACCTGCGTGGTGATACACTGGAGTTCAACGAACGGATCATCAAGACCGAAACCCGTCCGGCTTGGAACACTATTCAACTGCAATCTCCAGCCGGAAAGAAGGATACGGTTTACTATCGCCCGGACTTTTCCATCAATGCTACCTACCCTTCCATCCGTGAGGTTTGGAAACTCAAAGATGTGACGGACGTGGCCTCACAAGCCGGCATCGATGATAACCTATACGTTTATACTAATACCGCGGGTGTGGTTCATGCCCTCAATACCACCAACGGAGAAACCTTGTGGACCTACACTACGGGAAACAAAATCTTCTCCGCCCCTTTCATTACCCCGAAACTCGTCATCGTTTCTTCGTGCGACGGTTTCGTCTATGCGCTGGACAAGAAGCGGGGAACCGTACGTTGGAAATACAATACCAACTATCCTATTGTGGCTTGTCCGGTGGTTGCCAACGAAACCATTTACATCGGTAGCAGCAACGGCAAGTTCTACTCACTGAAACTGGCCGACGGCACATTGAACTGGGTTTGCGAAGGTTTGCAGGGATACATAGAATCGCGCCCTGCCGTAAACAAAGAACATGTATATATAGGAACCTGGGGAGCCATGTTCTATGCCATCGACCGAAAGACGGGAAAAAAGGTATGGGAGTTCGACACCAAGCGGGGCAGATATTTTTCACCGGGCGCCTGCTGGCCGATAGTGCTACCTTATACCGATCAAAGCAAGAAGGCCGAACAAGTCATTGTCCTCAGTTCAGATTATTTCATACGTGCCTTCCAGCCCGATAACGGAGAAATTCTTTGGGCTTCCGACAAAGCAAAAGGGCGGGAGTCCCTCGGATTCTCACCGGACGAAAAAACAATGTATGTGAAAGGGATTAAGGATAACATAACTGCCGTAGATATCTCTCACGGGGAGTACACCACACTTTGGAGTACTTCGATGCCATACAAGGGCAATTTCATTCCCACCCGCATGGAAACAACCGGACAATTAGTCTTTATTCCTACCGAATTTGGCGTGCTCCATGCTGTGAAGACAGATGGAAGCGGCATTGCGTGGTCTCATAAAATTTCTCATTCGGCAATCACTTCTCTGATCAATGCAGGGAAAGGAAGGGTAATTGTGATGACGATGGATGGAACAATTATGTGTCTGGAATATCCACTTATCAGATAACTGATAAAAAGAAGGGGTTGTGTTCAAATGTGTGACACAACCCCTATATTATCAAGAATCAGTTGACAAGGATACTACCCTTTCATTTACTCATAAGCTTTCATTTCAAAATGAATCGGAGTACGACTGGATGGTTGTTGCTGTTCCGGAGTGCGAATCTTCGGTCCCGGAATGAACGGACTGCGTAACATCACATAACGCATACGCGTTGCCTGATCTGCCGTAAACCGGTCTGCATCAGAAATGGCATAATCCATGACATTAGTCGAGCGAAAAGTCATACCCGGATGTTTACAGTCATTACGCATCACCAGAACCTCATAGTCTGCCTGGGTCATTGTGCCACTATTTCCCAAATATTTCAGGAGGTAGTCATCATACTCTGCCTTATTATATGTCGGAGTATCTTCACAGAAGTCACTGTCAATGCACCAGTCTGAACTTCCCGTCTGATCCTCGTCATTTTCCGAAAACGCATGGCGCAGTCCTAAATAATGTCCCAATTCATGTGTCAATGTAGCAACAATATCAGAACTGCTATAATACGCATCATGGTCATAAATATAATCGTTATTGATACTGACACAATGCGGGTAAGGGATATTAGTATAATCAACCTCATACGCTAGCACACTTAGGCCTTCTAAATGGTCCGGTTGAATTGTGTAAGGGAAAGTAGAGATTCCCAATATACCTTCTTCAGTGAAGGTATAGAGACAGACATTAATATAACGGTCCTGATCCCACATCAAGTCAATATACTTCTGAGGCGTATTGGCAGTGTATCCCATAAATTCCCTGCAACTGATCCGAGCATTGGCCCATTGTATGCGATGTACACCAGGTTCCTCCATCTTATTGCCGTCAGGATCTTCGGTAGCCAGCACAAATTCCAGATTCAAGTCCACACCACTACTTTTATAAAGTTTATTCACATCAGCAAGTATCGTTTCCAACCAGCCCGTCTTCACATACTGTTTCGTATTACTTTTACTGGAATAGATGACATGAAAAACAACAGGTAACTTATAGTGATAATTATCATCAGGCACAACAACTTTCTGACTAACCGTAACAGTTTGAGACGACACACCACCTGCCACTACAACGGTTATTCTGGCTGTACGTGTACCTCTATCCGTATTCTCAGCAATGTTCAACTGAACATCGGCAGTTCCTTCACCACCAGCTTTTAAAGGCACACACCAAGAAGCATCCGAAGTCACTGTCCAGGAAGCGTTCGATGTTATCTTCAAGGTTAATGTAGTAGCCGTGGCATCCAGCTCCGTAAACGAGGATTGCGAAACTTCCACGTAAGGAGCTTCTTCATCACCATCGCTACAGCCTGCCACGAAAGGCAAGCATAAAGCGAACAGGAAAAGTAATTTGAGATTTTTTATTTTAGGCATATCTGGTGAATTAAGTTTTTATTTGTATTCAAAGGCAACACTCCCGTTGATAGGGCAATCAATAACATTGTCAACAATAAAACGGTTCGCTGAATTCGGTTTGGAAACAACAATCACAACATGGCATTTACTCAAATTATTGATGCCTGCCTGTGCAATATTAAACTCACAGAAAAAATCCGCTTTTTCACCCTTTGTCCATCCGGTGCGTCCACCCAGTAAAACACCAGCTACAGGAGAAGTAGAATTAGCAGCACGCAAAGCTTTATTATGGATCATCGGAGAATCCAAAGTAACATCAGTAGAATTAGCTTGTGCATGTTGAATACCATCTTCCAGCAGCCAAGCAGCAATACGGTAATCGGCATTTACCCCTACTTTTATTTTAGCCTGCACTTTCACTTTACCGGAAGCTTCTGTTCCGCTTACGGCTGCTGAAACTCCACAAGTGGCAGGATCTTCCAAAGCCAGCCTCACATTTGTAGAAATAGTATTAGATATCTGCTGGGGGTAATTGGAACCGATAGACATATTCTTATCCATATTTATCACCATAGCTGGGAAACTGTTCATTCCCGCAGCACTGATAATGGCCAGAGAAGCCTCATTAGTCATCGGATCTGTTTCATTAATATTAGTATGTACTGCAACAAACACAGTGCTGGCTGCCCGTTCTGTTTCGGAGAAGATATTGATACCGGAAATCATATAAGGACAATAAGCACATCCTGTACTGGTGCCCTGCACAGCCAATACGCGTTGCTTAAATCCTTCAAAAGTGTTCGCACTCGGATCAGATGGCAAAGAAGGTATGCCACTTACAGCTTGCACTGTGATTTTATCAGAAATCTCGCCGTTATAGCTGGCAAAAAATTGAAAACTTCCTTCTGTAACGGAAGAAAAGGAAGTATTGCCATAAACAGCCGAAGCCTTATAAATAACAGCTTTGTCCGTTACATCGGAGTTGCCCTTCATTACAGTAAAGACAGCCGCATCCTGTCCGTTTGCTTCAATTACAGTGGCCGAAGTACGCAATACCAAAGTACCAGTTTCGTTACCTCCACCGTTCTCCGGTTCGTCATTGGAATTTCCACTACAAGCGGAAAAGACAACTATTACAATGATAGCTGCCAAATATAAGTATTTACTTAAATGTATCATTTCTTCTATTATTCTTTTAATATTACATATTGTTATCAGAAACTGGTTGTTAACGTCAGGTTAGCACCGGTATAGGCAGGTTGGTAACGACATACTCCACCCGAACAAACAAATCCGGCACGGTTACGCCCATAACTCAGTTGCAAGCGGGTGCGATGTTGCGTATAGCTGACAGAAGCATTATAATAATGCTTATCCGTAGTGCCATGGTTCCACATATCACTTACGGCGAAACTCCAGCGGGGAGCCAGACTCAATTCCACTAAAGCAGCCACCCAGTCCTTCTCATAATCTGTAGAGTAGAGATATTGTACTTCTGCACGCAAGGCCGTCTTCTTATTAAACTTATACGTATTATCCAGTACAAAGATATTTGAAGCGTAAGTTACATCCTGCATACCATGGCTGGGACTCCATTCCTGCACGGATACCAGAAAAGCAGTTTTCCACCGTTTATTCCACTGGTGTTCTACATCCGCATTGATATCACGCCACAAAAGACGGCTTTCCCCGGTCAAATCCTTATCCGAATAGAATGTGGAGAAATTAGCATGGAAATTCCAGTAATCGTTGCGCTGCTTGTCACCACGGATAGAGTAATAGGCATCAATCTGCCCCCCGGCTTCACCTTCGGCATTCACCTGATAAGGATTAAGGTTTGCCAGCATATAGATGTATTGACGAGTCAGGGCAGGCAGGTAATTCAATACATTACCGGCACCTTCGCCTATCAACGTAAGCATCGTATTCATGTGTTCCAATTGGCGAAATGTGCCCAATACACTAAAACGTTTATGACTATACCCCAGTTCCACTAGGATTGCATTCCCATCCACCATATTTGCACTGACAGAAGTAGGCAGGTCTTTCCCTTTACTCACATACTCAGCACGTACAGTCCAATCATTCCAGTCCCAATTAATGCGACCGGAAAACATATCAAGATTGGAGGTGGTAAGAATATCGATTAAATCGGCATTCTCCTTCAAATCTTCATAACGATTCACATAACTACCTTCTACGTTCAGATTCATATTCTGTAAACCCAGAAGTGAAGAAAGTGAAACACTGGCATCAAATCCGCGAACATAACTGTCTGCATAATCCAGATAAAGGCGGGGGCGTCCATACAGCCCGCTCAAACGGACATACTCTTTATACTCATAACGCCCCTGCACACCTTCAATAGAATTATTAAAGCCTAAAGCCCGATCTTCGTAACTGCGAAACACAAGTCCACTACCATATTGATCGTAAATATCACCAGCACGAAAACCAAAATTCTCATCTTGCCAGCTCACATATTTAGCCCCTAAAAGCGTACGCTTGCCATTACCGTAAACAGCATAATCATATCCTTGCAAAGCAGGTAAGAATCCTTCCAACTGAATACCAGCAGAGAATTTACCATAGCTATAGTCCAGTTTCAAATAGTTATTTGAACCAAAATGATCATCAGGGTTTACAGAAGAACCGGCATCCAGACCTGTATCTTCCACATAATAGATACTGTTGCTCTCCAGGCTTCCGGTCAACTGGCCTTTATTAGATTCCTGGGCATTGAGCTGTGCCACAGAAAAACAGACCAACATCCACATTGCATATAATTTTCTCATTTCTTTTGTAGTTCTTTAAGCTTCTCCAATAATTCCAGTTCACTACCGGGAGTATAGCCTGAATGTGAATATACAATTTTGCCATTTCCATCCACAATATAAGTTTGTGGAGTAAGAGATACGTTCATAGCCCGCTTCAGGTTCTGGTTCTTATCGAACAAACAGATAAAATCCCACCCAAACCCTTTGGCCATAGACCGGGCACGAGCCGTAAAACGGCTATCATCAATAGATACAGCAACAATATTAAAATCCACTTCTTCACGCCATTCTTCCAAGAGTTCATTCAGCGTGTTAAGTTCAGTGATACAAGGCTTGCAAGTCACTCCCCAAAAAGAAAGGATGAAAGGCTTTCCGTCAACCAATGTTTTAGTAGAAATTATTTCACCTCGAGTGTTTTCGACTTTTACATCAGGCAATACCTGAGCATAAGTCACAAGGGTAGAAAAAACGAAGAATACCCCCATTAAGAAACTGATTTTCTTCATCATATCAAGTATTTCTTAATTAATAACAGAAAAGGTACACCGGAATAATTCCGGTGTATCCTTTAAATAGTTTTTTAATTACCTACGATTATTTCTTAGGCATCTTAGTATGTAATTCAGCTGCTTTCTTCTGAATATTCTCTTTCAGAGAAACGGATTTTATAGTAGTCTCCGGCATCAGCGGCAATAATCCATCCTTTGTCCAAGGCAAACTAGTACGCATAAAGCGATTTCCTTTATGAGATGCAACCATTTCAGCTCTAACAGTTGTTTGCTCAAGTGCTTTCGCAATAGGAGCCATCTTCTTCTCCGGTTCTGTCCAACCTCTTGTCAGAGTGATTGGTGACGTAATCTTTGAAATGAAAACAGGTTGATTAACAAATGAATAGTAAGCCGGAGAAGGATAGCACATCACATCGTCAGCTTCAACACCTCCGATTGTAATCGTATTCTTATCAGAAGAAACCGTTACTGGGAAATGTCCCAAAGGAGCATTATCATAAACAGCAGAGTTATATCCCACGAACAATACTTCATAATTTTTCCATGCAGAAACAGGAGCAACACAACTCTGGTCGGCTGTCAGCTCAAGTTTATCTTTACCGTTCTCACCCTTACTGATTTCCAGGAATAGCTTCGGACCATAATCGTAGAATAGCTCTTCAGTGTCATAAGCCGAATAATCGAGATCACAGAATAAATCCCAAGCACTCATATATTCATGTGCTGCATCAAATCTCAAACCAACCAAACGGTTCTGTCCTCTGTATTTTCCGGCATAGCGTGTAGCTTCCGATTTATACTCATCAAAGAGTTCTGCCACTTTGGTTTTCGCATAAGCTTCAGCAGTAGCTTCATCCTGGCCATTCTTCATGGCACTTTCCTTGAAATAACTGAAGAGTGCATCATAATCTTTCGAGTCCATTGCACTCACAGAAGAAGGTCCCTGTTCGGGTCCGCCAGCAAGAGTGACCTTAAATGAGACTTTTTGGTCATACGTTCCGGTATAATCTTGCCATTGGGCCTGACATGTCGCAGTCCAATCCCCTTTCAAATCATCGAAAAGTGGAGAATCCACACGTTCTTTATCCGGTTCAGGCAAAGAAGTAGACTTCCCTTCATACACCGCCATTTTTTCATCTTCATTAAAGGAAGCTACCATAAGCATTGACTCTGTATGCTCCCAAGAAGTGAAGCCGATGTCATAACCATCATTACTATTAATTGCATTCATGATTTCGACCTCTGTAACATAATTACCATATGATTGCATCAGTTGCTCTTTAGTGGTACCCGAGTTCAACATAGGAGTCCACTCTTTCATATAATTCATCAGATATCTGATATATGAACAATTCTTATCCGGAGCTTTGATGTTAAACCATACCATCCAGGGATTTTTATCCGGGTCTTCTTTAGCAGTAATCTCCAGTTTTGCTTCCGGCTTTGTAGATTCAAACGGGGTGAAATCTATAATCTGAATACTTTGTACACTATAATCTTCACTGTATGTGCCTACAACAATCAGTTTATATGTTTTCCCCTTTTCAAAAGGAAGATAAGCTGGATTGGTAGACATAACCTGAGAGCCTGTATACATTTCATTATTAGTGAGTTCAAAAGTAGGTATACCTCTTTCACCACATATCGTAACATAATAATCATAATCTTCCTTTGTCATTGCGTCTACAACATAGGTGACAACATTTTCATCCGGAGTAATCGTGAAAGTAGCCGAACGTTCCGTTATTTTTGTTTTTTCAACGGTAATCTTACTCTCAACCAATGTTGAACCACCGTAGACATATTGCTTTGCATACTTACCATTAAACGTAACTGCCGCGTCAGAGCACTCTTCCGTATAGCCATCTGTCATCGGAGCAGTAGCCGACCGGGTAGTTTTCATCGGTTCCCAATCATCTCCGCCATCACCATAATCATATTCACACAATACATTGCCATCTGCATCACATTCTGCAACCAATATCACATAAGGATAGCCAGGTAACACCTGAATAGGAAAATCTTCATCCGGTACCGGATTTTCCTCCAAATATTCACCATCAACCAAGTTTATAGTCTTAGCACCTTTATACAATTGTCCATATGACACATAGTCACCATCAGTCATTCCAAATTGATCTTTTTGTGCCTGATACATATCACGAGCTCCAAAAGATAACTTATAGTAAGTATTTTCCGGCATCTCAATATGTAATTTTATACTATAAGGTTTTGTGTCTATAACTGTTATAAGGCGTGTATAAGCAGGCGTAGTAATCGTCTGCGACTTTACAATATACTCCGCACCCTTTTTCAAGGCAAAAAATACAGTATAAGTTTTATTCCCCTCCAAGCCATATACCGTAACCTCATTATCACCATCTTCCGCAGAAATAACTATATTATTTTCCTGTGCTTCAGCATAAATCACTTCTCCTGCGGGAGCAGTAGCATCAGCACCTTCCACTACCTGATAGGCAAAAGACTCCACCCCTCGAGTAGCCAGTTTAAACGTAGCAGAAGTTGCATACACTTCGCTCGTTTCATCCGTACTTGTTTGTGTTATAACAACACTTTCAGTTTCGTCATCGTCGTCAGAACAACTCCACATTCCCCCAGCTAAGACAAGTGTACTTAGCAGGAATAGACATCGATACAATTTTCTCATAAATCAAACAAATTAAATTAATAAATACACGAATCAGCAATCCATCATATTTTCCAATTCGCCAAAACAAGACCTCTATACGTAATCAATTATTCTTTTCATAAATTGTCCCGGGAATCATAAATATACAGTCCATAGTTGAGACATAACAGATACCAGCAGCCTCATAATTTCTACATTTCAGAATTTACAACCAGCAATTGTATCTTTCAAATAGAAGAGTAAAAATGATATTCTCTCTCCTTTCGAACATTTTCAAAAGGGAGGAACAGGTGATAGCATGAAATTATCATTAAAAGTGGCATCATTATAGAGGATTGATACTCTGATAGTACCCTCCAACTTTGAACTATTGCAAAAGCAACATACAAGAAATACAATGCAATAATTCACCAATGAAAGCGTTTTTTTTGCATTTGGCATATTCGTTATTTTATAATGTGAATAAGCTATTAAATATATCCTTCCAATTAGTCACATCAAAACATTTTATACAACTTCTCACTTACATTTATTTTGTAAATAAAAACAGTATCTCAGTCTTAGAAATAGCTAGTTCAAGAAGAACGTTTTTAAAACGCTTTTTATCTTGCCGATATACTCTACAGAGGCAATATTTTGATAAGTAATAAAAGGGGTAGAAAGAAAGTGTGCCAATATAACATATAAAAGATAATTTCATTCAATAATAGCGATTTGTATGCTCTTGAATAAGATTAGACTCAAACCTAAGAATAAATAGGTAGAAAACCAGATATGGAAATAAATGAATTATATAATAAAGTCACTTTATTATAAGTATTGTCTACATCGCAAGTAATACTCTCTATTTGATAGCATTAATAGTACTAAACTCACTTGTTTGATTACATTCTTCCAAAGTTCATTTTTATCACGTTAAAAAGATCATAAATGTATTGTTTTTACAAAAAAACGCATATCTTTGTAACCGTAAGCTAAATGAAACTTAAAAAGTTCATTTAGCAGTTACAAGCGATGAGGCAGCTTACTTTCTTTGTATATATGCACATATATATACATTTAATATAAAAAAGAAAGTAAAAAGCGCCAAGTTCTTCTTGAACTTGGTAAGTTTATTTCTCTTTCAAAAACCATATAGTATCTCTACAAAAGTACCAATATTCTATAGAAATTATTTTTAGATATTTCTTCTATCTGTATAGAATACAAAAAACTTTATAAGAAGACAACTAACCACTACATAGCCAGTTGCCTTCAATAAATAATACATCAATATTTTCATCAGAGAGCAATGAGAGTGTATTGGCTCAGTTCATCTTAAGAAATATTGATAGATGGAAGAGTGTAAACTGCATTCCTGATAGCATAAGTATCCAAAAGGTAATCGCTATGCACAGAATAACCAACTTTCTTTTCTCGATCTAAGATGTAGAGTATCCCATTTGTATCCCTATAGCAAACACTACTTTCCATGAGCGGGGCATCATAATCAAACACCTTCATATATCGCTCAACCATGTCTGAAGAATTTTTATTAGATACTATTTTCAAACGATAAAACCGACTAAGCTGTTGCGATTTAGTATTAATCCATACATCCACATCAGGAACAACCTCATGGGATAACGTAATAAACTCATGATTTCTAGTATACAAATATGCATAGCATCTTACCGTCGGTTCCCAGAAACTACCCTTACCACATTGAAGTATGATTTGTGGCTCTTCATAATAAGGCTTCAGTCCATTGCCTCCCTTCATATACAGTCCTATTCTATCCTTCATATTCTTCTCCAAAATAAATTCAGAAATAGGTACTAGCCCTTCATCAGCTATATCTACAATACTATGAGTCGTTTTATCCGTCAGAGAAGCCATCCATTGAGATAAGTCAATATTCACATCTTCCAACTTCTGCGGAATAGTAAATATGGGATATGCTGGTGAACCTCCAACAGTTTCTATAGCCATAGACAACTCTGTCACTCCATTTTCTGTACTTGATCCTGAACCCGAAGAATTCTTACCAAAACTTAAGTCTGCTGAAGCCCCCACGTTTTTAAAGCTGAAACTCCCACTAATTTCATTATCCAATGCTTTTTCCTTTACAGCAGTAGTCGCCTCCTGTTTATAAAGACCTACATAAAAAGCGGTAGCCCGCCCACCGGTTATGAACTTTTTTAGAACAAAAGCACCATAATTATTATAGAACTCACTCATCGGTGTATTATACAATTCATCCTTAAAAGTCGTAGTCAGATAATTCTCCATTATTTTTGCTCTGATATTAGTGCTGTACTGCATTTCATAGACGTTTTGATCTATCGCAACATTTAGTTCTCCAAATACACCTTGCATATTATTGGTTACTGTTGAACTAAAAATCTCAGTCATCTTTTTTTATGTCCAATACTAAATAAACCAAGATTTATAGAAAATCCACTATTCACTTTCTTGGAAACTTGTGACTTTTCCAGATATCTGTCAAAGGAAGCGAAGGAGAATGAATTCATGACGCTATGCCCTGAATGAACGCCCCAAATAATCGCTAAAAGTCAACTTTGTGGCTCTTGTTGTTGGATCTAAAGGAGTGTATTGTCTCTGAAACAGAATGAGAGGAGAATTTGGAACACGCTCTTTTAACACTACAACATCTTCGTTAGAATCAGAAGGAAAGTTCTCATTTTCATTAGTACATGCACCCAATGCTATCGCAACAAGTGCCCAAAATAGCAGTTTTGTTTTCATAATATCTGAATTTAAGTTTAACAATATATGGACTTTAAAAGAATGATTTCTTCCAGCTTACTTCAGCATACTAAGATATGTACAGAAACTGCATGTTAGTATAGACAATAGCAGCTTGTGAGTTTTATTTGTGACTACAATTGCAAATATATACATTTTTTTTGCAAAAAAAAGAAAGACTATTAAAAAAAAGGAGCTATTAAGCTCCCTTTTTTAATCTGTTTAATATGTCAGTAATGGATTATTCTCCACCGCCACCGCCTTCGCCGCCGCCACCTTTCACATCATCATTACTGATGGTACGTGCAGCTTTCTTCACGCTGGCTTTCAATTCACCGATACGATAGCTAACGCTTACACCAAAGCGCTGACGAGTATACCGATTCCAGCTGTCCTGGGTAAATCCTACACCTTCTATACTTGAAGTAGGACTTGTGTACTTCTTAAAGAAGTTGCTGGCAAATGCTGACAATGTCAAACGCTTATTCAGGAATGACTTGTTCACACTCAATCCATAGTCAAAGAAGCTGCTACCCTTTCCTTGCAGCATGATCCAAGGTGTCTGACCATAAATATTCAAACTGATACGCCAGTCATGGGGCAAAGATTGCTGAGCACCACCATAGGCAAACAGATTCCAACCGTCATTCTTCAGTCCATTGGCACCTTCCATATAAGTATAGTTTCCGTAAAGGTTAGCATAAATACGAGTATTGGAAGTAGCATTCCAGTTTACATAACCACTCAGACTGGCATTTCTACTCTTACCAATATTCTGGTAAGTAGAATAAAGTACCTCTTTACCAGTAGGATTCTGCAAACCTTCGATTTCCGTATCCTTCACCTGCTCGGTTACTTGTTCAATACTATTGTTAGTAAAGCTGTAACGTGCTGAAAGATTGATGTTGAACTTCTGAGTAAAGTTACTGTAACTCAGATTGAATGAATGACTCTTTTCACTGTCGAGGTGAGAGTTACCCTGACTGATATTAGTAGGATTGCTATCATTCAGATAAGGATTCAGATACCAGATACCCGGACGGTAAATACGCATATTATAGCCGAAACGCAGGTTAGACATATCCGTCAACTTATAGCCGATACTTGCAGAAGGTACCACATCGTCAAAGTTCTTATTGAAGTCATCACCTCTGCCCAACAAGTATTTCACTTCCTGCTTGGTATGTTCATAGCGCACACCCAGTCTTCCGGAGATCTTCTTCACCCTCAGCCCATAACCCATATATGCAGCCAGAATGTCGTTCTGATGTTTATAATGCGAGCTATGCTCTTCATCCAGTACATAGTCTCCCGTAGTCCCTATTTGACGTTCATAACGGTCGTCTTCCGAAGAATTGTCACGGAGAATATATTTAGCTCCGGCTTCCAGTGTATGTATCTTGCCGATAGGCGTTGTATAGTCAGCCTGAAAAGTATGCTCCGTAGTATTCTGAGAACCATCGTTATTCAGGTCATACAAACGCTTCAGGAAGTCTTCCCAATCAGTAGCGGCATGCATGTCATTATAAGTGGAGTATGAATCCGAGGTCTGCGGGCTGGTATTAATCTTATAAGATAAGGTAAACATACGGTCTTTCACATGGAACATACGTTGATAGTCAACGCCACCGTCGATAGAATACCATGAGCTCTTGCTCCTGCCGTCTGAGACATAGCGATATAGCTCATTACTTGTACCGGGTGCAGTAGCCAGAGTATTGTTGATACTGGTACTATTGTTTCCACCGCCCCAGAGTCCGAATGACATAGAAACCAGACGCAAGGTATCAATTTCATAACTGGCTTCCATGCTACCTGACTGGAAATTACCATGTCCCTTGCTGCTACCGTCGTAGTCCAGGTCTGAAGAGCCTTCAGTAACATCACCTACCGTACGGCGATTTCCACCGGAATAACTACGTGGACGGTCATTATAATTATAATTGTAGCGTGCACTCACCGTCAGTTTACCACTCTTCACAGTACCGAACAAACCGCCTCCGGCTCCCATGTTACTAACATTTCCACTGAATGTAGCTGTATAACCTTCCAATCCGCTACCTACAGTAACGATATTCAGGATACCACCCACACCTTCGGCATCATACTTAGGACCAGGGTTCGTAATTACCTCAATATGCTTAATAGAGTTGGCAGGCATACTTTTCAGTACTTCTGTCGGATTGTTACTCATCATATTGTTAGGTTTACCATTCACATATACCTTAAAGCTACTACTACCGTTCACCTTGATGTTGTCTTCACCGTCTACCGTAACCAAGGGTACTTTACGAAGCATCTCCAATACAGAATTGGATTTTGAGTCAGGATCATCCTGCACATTATATTCTATTTTATCGATATCGGCTTTCACCAGTGGTTTTTGGGCTACCACTTCTACTTGTCCCAATTCATTGGAAGCATCCGTAATGTACAATGTTCCGAAATCAACAAGTTTCTCTCCGGCTTTCACTGTGAAATCTTTCACAATCGTGTTTCTACCAATGGAAGAAATCGTCATCACAAAATTACCTGTTCCAGGCACTTTCTCCTGAAACTTACCTTTCATGTCCGTAACCAGCATTTTCAAAGCATTCGCAGGAGCTTCTTTTTTTACGATTTTGATTGTGGCGTAAGGTTCTCCCTCCTGCGTCAGCGAGTCGAGCAAGACTCCTTTAATCTGGAACGTAGGCGCCGCATTCTGTGCCGCTACTAATGAGGATACCACCAACATAATGAGCAGCAAAGAGCATTTAATTTTCATTTCTGTTTTTGTTTGTTTGATGAATATTTAGTTGACTGTTTTTGTATTAGACGTATAATGTAGTCATTTTGTCACATGGATGCAGCAAAAATAGGCTCTTTTTCTTTATCTACGAGAATTTCGGAGTTAAAAAAGCACAAAGAAGAGGGGATAATAGAGAATTCTTGTAAGTATCCTGATAAAATCTATAGCAAATAGAAGAAAAGAAGCAAACAGACATTGATTGCAATCACACCACCAAACCCACGCAATACCCACCGGCGCAACGGACTCTTCCCACCTGCAAAAAACAACGCATAGCACATATTTACGGCAATATTGCTCACAATAGCCTGCATACAGCAAGCCGTCACCACCATAACAGCAACTCCCGAACCTTGCAATAAATTCAAAATAAACGGAGTAATATCACTCAGCCCGGCAATAAACGATAGCACATTCAATCCACCAGTACCCGTATAAAGTAAAGTGTAATGCGTCACAATAGTGAATATCACAAACAGAACGGCAAAAATAAGTGCAACCTTAAATTCCAACGGGTTGCTGCTATCTTCTTCTTCAGCCTCTTCATCTGTTGACGGAACTTGTTTACGTTTCCGATGCAGATACCAGGCTACTCCGGCTGTCACTAAAGACATAATCAGCAAATATGGATAGATAGCGGCAAGAATTTCCTTACTGAATATACCTATTAATATAAGGAAACGGAGAAACATCATACTTACAGCCAACAACATGGCTGCTGCATATTCCGGCGCTTCCTGCGCAGGCGCCTTACGGCTCTTGCGTGCCAGCACGGAAATGGTTGCCGTGCTACTATATAAACCACCGATGATACCGGATACCAGAATACCGGATTCATGGAAAACATACCGCCTCAGCAAGTAAGACAAATAAGAGATGCCGGATACCACCACCGTAGCCAGCCAGACGGTATAAGGAGTGAGATTTATATCCGGTATCAGATTTTCGTTGGGCAACATGGGTAAGATAATACCACTGATGGCAAGGAACTTGGCTAGAGTGATCATTTCGTCATTCTTCATACGCTGCGCAAGTTCCGTAAAGGTATGCTTCAATTCTGTAAAAAGCAATACCGTCACCACCACCATCACATAAAACCAAGAAGGTTGCGTGTCCACAATGGGAGCAATACAATAAGTGATCAGTGCAATAATAATGGTAGTAACTCCGAATACATGGAATTGAGATTGCTTGACGTAATAATTCAGCCCGAGCAGCAGACCTAATATCGCTCCCCCACCCATAAACAAGCGATATTCCACCGGATCGAGAATATAAAGCAAATAACCCAGAATACCTATAAAAGTGAACGTACGGTCCGTACCGAACAAGGTAGTTTCACCTTCACGCTTCAAACTGATTTTCCGCTGTGAAAGACCTATCAATAAAGAGAATAAGGTTACCAGTACAAAAGTTACCAGTTCTCTGGGCAGATATTCATAAAGTTTCTCCATTTCTTGCTCTAAATATAGCTGATTAGCAGCTGCCTGCAAAGAGTTAACTTCCTGTTGACAAGAACTTAACTTCTTGTGCACAAGGTATTAACTTCCTGTTGACAGGCTGTTAAACTTCACCAGGTCGTATAGGGACGCTTCCTCAATTGTGAGTTATAGTAACGAATATCACCCGTCACCTCCTGGCCTATGAAGTCCGGTTTCTCGAAAGCTTCGTCTTCCGAAGCCAGTTCTACTTCAGCAACTACCAGTCCTTCGTTCTCACCGTAGAACTCATCCACCTCAAACGTATGCCGCCCGCTCCGTACCAGATAACGGGTCTTGTCTATAACTCCCGGTTCACAGAGCTTCATCAGGTCCTCCGCTTCATTCAGTGGAATTTCTTTTTCCCACTCATAACGGCTGAGGCCCGAAGCATCGGAAGCACCTTTTATCGTAAGGTATCCCTTTCCGCTACGGATACGTACCCGTACGGTTCGGCCTCTTGCGCTACTGATATAACCTTGCACAATGCGGCTTTGTTCATACGCTCTCGATTTATAATCCCCCGTCACGAGGAATTTCCGTTCTATTTCTTGTGCCATTTATTTCTTATTTCCCCAAGAAAGAGTATCCTATCAGCATTACCAGCACCAATATCAATGCAGATACACCAATAATCAACAACACTTTCTTAGCTTGTTCTTCTTCTTTACGGCTATGCATAACCTTTTTCTTATTCTTTCCCATAATGTGCTTTTAGTATTAAAGTTCAACTGATAACAAAGTAACATGAAATTCGGGAAGATTCCAAAATAAAAGAAGGAAATTTATTTGTGTCCGCACAACATACATCTTTTATCCGAACTGTATTTGTGGTTTCAAAGGAAATATTACAAATTCAAGCGTCACAAGAAACATATTATCCGAATCGCATAACCCTATCAAAAGAAAATGTAACATCAAAAGTAAAGATGTAAGGCTATCAGAAAACATGTAACATGATTGCGCCGACTATTCATTTAAATTAGATATATTTGTTGTCGATTCCCAATAAGACTTAAAATATAGATAAAAAATCATGTTCCCTGCCCTACACGACAATGCGACTTTTATTATTTCATTTATTGGCATGAAACCTTTATTAATAAATAAAAGAAAAATTATCCATTTACCTGCTTTTTGCAAGTATTTTAGCCTCTTGCAATAATTCGGTCAAAGTTACCTTTCCCACATTCGATGATGTGTTGAATGATAATCCTGCTTTGAAAATCGTATTAGAAGAATATCAGTGTGATTCTTTAAAGTATCAAGCTGCTGTTTTTCTCATAGAAAATCTTCCTTTTCATTATAGTTATGAAGGGAATGCCTTGAATGATTATTATAAACTATACGAATTGCATGGTAAAGACACAATGTACCCGGAAGCAGTATTTGACTCTATATTAAACATCTATGGTCCTTTTCGATTAAACAAATTGAAAAAACAAGCGATACTTACATAAATCCCGATTATTTAATTGAGAATATAGAATGGGCATTTAAGGTATGGCAAGAACAACCATGGGGAAGAATGTGTCATTTAATATTTTTTGTGAGTTCATATTGCCTTATCGCGTTGGTGACGAAATGTTAGAATCTTAGCTAGAAAAGATTTATAACCAATATAACCCATTATTAGACAGTATAAGAGGATTAGCGGAAGCCGAGGACCCACTGTTTGTTTCATAATTCCTTATGGAAGAATTACAGAAGAGGCCTATTTATTTTACAGGGTTATTTAATTTTGAACCTTTCTATGGTCCTAAAGTAGTAGAATGGCATTCCGGAAGCTGTATGGATTTTACTTACTTACAACTATATGTATTTCGGGCATTGGAATTACTCAGTAATGAAGAGCTGATGCTGATGCAAGGTAACGGTAATGTAGTGCATTATTGGAATGCTGCATTTGACAAGCCATCGTCTGTGCCTATACCCTTTGGGCACACATGAGAAATTACCTCAAAGACGGTAGGCTCAAAATTGATAATAATCTGGCTGAGAATGCAATCCGATCAATAACTTTATCAAGAAAAACTTCTTATTTTGTGGAAATCATGAGGTGGTGGAAAACACAACTGTCATCTGTTCATTGCTGGCATCATGCAAAGCATTTCAAGTTAAACATAGAGAATGGCTTACCACCATATAATCACATAGCTACCATTACACAAGAGATAAGAAAAAAGGCTTAAAAAAATTGTTACCCAATTACTCGAAACAGAGAAAATCCAAAGAAATCTAACAATACTCTAATGAAAAGCATATTATAAACAGAGAATCGCTATAAACTGATTAGAGTTATATAGCGATTCTATAATTTATACGGGGACTTTATCGGGGGCTTACATTGGATGTATCTCTGTTGTCTATGTTGTTATTTTGATTCTGCTTAAGATTAGACCAAGCATACATTGGTGTCAGGCAATAAATACTGATTCTGCTAATAACTTAAAAAATCACTTCTCTTCATATATGTATTTCTTATGATATCTTATTCTAGAAAAACTGTGTCAGTAAAGTTTGTATTTTATTGCTTGTGAATACAGTTTTATTTATTCAGTTATCTTCGCTCTATTATATACTCGCCCCCCACTTTTGTGTTAAGATCGTACTCATACACTTTAAACAATATAGGATGCTCTGCCACTATTTCTTTTGCAACTAAAGGTTCCTTGATTTCAGCGTTGTAATAATATGGATTTTTATTCTCTCCTTCCGCTTTAATAAGACCTCCTCCCTGTAGAGGGATAAAAGAACGTATTCTTAAGTTGCCCCCCAAAGCAGATTTTATTTTACCAGAAAGTAGTTGCCCCCCCTTCCATTCCATATCAATAGTAAATCCACCTCTAGCTTTCAGACCTTTAACATTACCACTACTCCATTCATCAGGTAAGGCTGGAAGAAGATGTACAGCCCCATCATAACTCTGCACGAGCATTTCTGCTACTCCAGCAGTATAACCAAAATTCCCATCTATCTGAAAAGGTGGATGCATATCAAACAAATTAGGATATGTACGGTTCTCAAACAAGTTTCTTATTATTTTATAAGCATGATTTCCGTTCTGCATACGAGCCCACAAATTAATCTTCCACCCAATAGACCAGCCAGTAGCTTCATCTCCTCTTTGCAACAACGTATTTTTTACAGCTTGGAACAATAATGGATGCTTATACGGTGAAATCTGATTACCTGGATATAATCCGAAAGAATGAGATATATGCCTATGCTTATTATTGGGATTATCCACATCTTCTAGCCATTCTTGCAGCTGATTATATTTGCCAATCTGCATTGGTGCTAACATATCGATCATGCTTTGAAGCTTTTCAATATATGCAATATCCTTTTTCAATAGTTTAGATGCATCGCGTGTGTTACACAATATTTCAAATACTATCTGGTTGTCCATTGTACATCCTGCTATAGTTGATCCTAATCTAATAACCTCTCCTCGAGGACCATGCTCTGGAGAATTTGAGGGACAAGTAACCATCCATCCGTAAATAGGATGTTTTACCAAAAAATCCACAAAGAAATCAGCTGCTCCTTTCAAAACATTATAATATCTTTCAAGGAACGACAAATCACCTGTGTATAAATAATGTTGCCAAAGATGCTGGCACAACCATGCACCACCGTTTGGCCACATGCCCCAAAAAGCGCCGTCAACCATACCAGTAGAACGCCACAAATCTGTATTATGATGTAATACCCAACCATTGCAACCATACATTATTTTGGCGGTTTGACTACCACTTTCCGACAATTCCTGCAGCATTTTGAACAAAGGCTCGTGGCATTCACTAAGATTCGTAATTTCTGCAGGCCAATAATTCATTTGGAGGTTTATATTGACTGTATATTTACTATCCCAAGGAGCATCTTTTTCCTTATTCCATATTCCTTGGAGATTTGCTGGTTGTCCTCCAGGCAAAGATGATGAAATAAGTAAATAGCGCCCATATTGAAACAACAAAGTAGCCAATCCAGCATCATTTCTATTATTAAATCTCCTAATTCTTGAATCTATCGTTTCATCAGAATAATCTTTTGAAGAAATATTTAATCTAACTCTATCAAACAAAGCTCTATACTTCTCTATGTGATTCTTTTTAGCCTGCTCATAATCTTTCTTTGTTGCTGCTTCCAAACAAGAGAGAATTTTATTATAAGCGTTTCCACTGATGTCTTTATAATTAACAAAGTTTGTTGCAGAAGATATATAAAGAATAACATTGTCGGCGTTTTCTACTTTTAGCATATTGCCAACAAATGAAAGTTTTCCACTTTCACTCACAGCCTTAACCAATGTCTCATCAAAAAGTTTCCCTATTACTCCTTCATGGTCATTGCCCTTGGCCTTCAAATAAAGGCAGTTGTTCTTTATAGAAATCTTATGTTCTAATGGGCAATTGAAAAATGCACTAAATGATAATTTACCAGCATCAGAACTTGAAAGCTTCATTATTATGACATTGTCAGCAATAGAAGAAAACACTTCCCTTTTAAATTTAACACTACCAATCTTATAACAAACAGAAACCATAGCATTCTCAATATCTAGCTCACGATAATAGTCGGTCGCATTCTCATGACCAGGAAAATTAATCATGAGGCTACCAATGGTCTGATATGGCATACCATTCCTTGAAGTTAGAAAATTCTTATTTACCAAACCCTGAGCCTCACTATACTTACCATCAAACACTAGCTTCCTTATTTCCGGCAAAGCATTCAACGCATTAGGATTATCATTCCTATAAGGAGAGCCAGCCCAGAATGTTGCTTCATTCAATTGCAGCTCCTCCATCTCCGTACCTCCATATACCATTACCCCCAACCTTGAATTTCCTAAAGGTAAGGCCTCTGTCCATTCTAAAGCAGGTTTATCATACCATAATTTTAAATCTTCAGCATATAAAGGAGCTGCCAATAACAATATAAACAAAATACAATTTCTCATAAGTTTTTTTACAAAATTAAAGTTTCGTATTTTATGCATTTTTACATCTTTACAGTTTTATACAAATATTCGATAACACAAAATATGGACCAACACAATATATTGGAATGTTTACACCAAACAATTCATACAGTTTCAAACGAAAAAATGTCTTATTACATAAATTTAAACTCAAAATCAGAATAAGACCAAATTTTTGCACCTTCAGGTATGATTACTTTTCCAGTCCTTTCACCATTCTGTACTTTAATGTCTATATCAATACGTGTAAATTCACCATTCTCGTAATTGAAAGTCTCTCCATCATCATCATACAGACTATAATATCCTGACTTTTCACCATAATGACGAATTTCCAAAGGCTTTTTCTCTCCATCTACTATAGTAGCAGGAATCATAGGGACAATGCCTCCATCTTTTACATATACGGGGATCTTGTTACCTGGATCAACCTTGATAATCTCACTTTCACCTACATAATCCCCAGTATAAAAGTCATACCATTTCCCTTGCGGTAATGTAACCTTACGAGATGTCTCACCGGTAAACAAGGGAGCAACTAGGATGTTAGGACCAAACATAAACTGGTCTTTAATCTCCATACGGGTACTCACAGCATAAGGATTATCCGTAGCATCAAAAATACCATCTTTTTGAGACGAATCACACATAAATCCTTCTTCCAAATTCATTGCACGTATAGGAGGAACTCCCATGAATGCATAATCAGCAAATGCAGTATATAAATATGGAAGTAAACGCATCCTTAATTTAACTATTTCTTTGATTTCTCCAGCAACTTCTGAGAATGACCAAGGTTTTATTTCGTGAGCCCAAGCATTCAACATTGCCAAAGGAGAAAAGCAAACAGTCTGCATTCTACGCAGCCATTCATCTGCAGTTTTTGCAGCTCTTACTTCTGGTGTCCACAGAACACCTATAAATGAGCTATTAATAAGTGCTGTTATGAATTCACGATGCCCATAATAATCATTATAAAGAACAAATGGGAAAGAGCTTCCACCTCCGTTGCTAGCGCGGACTAATCCGAATGTTCTTGTATTATTTTTCCGATATAGATCTGTGATTGTTTTCTGCATTAGTAAACCATAAGTCTGCCTTAGCTGTTCTGCAGAATTGCCAGAAGGGAATTTTGCTACATCTGGCCATAACCAAGAATCATATCCATCGTTTTCATCCATTTTAAAGCCACTTACCCCTTTATTTAACAAATATTTCTGAAAATGTGATGATATACCCTCTTTAATTTCGGGCATAGTATAGTCGGGTACTATCCCACACCATACGGTATGCGAAGCACTATATGGATATATATTGTTATAAAGGCTACTCTTAGGAGATATATAAGGATTCATCCACAAATTGACCTTAATGTGCTTTTTATTTAAAGAATCTATGAATTCCTCCGGGTTTGGAAACCTGACGGAATCCCATTCATAAGTACATGGATAAGACGCGCTCATCCATCCAGGCTCAAGACCTATAACTGCCAAAGGAAATCCATGCTCATTAAACTGATCAATTTCTGCTAAAACCTGCTTTGAATTGTATAATTTAGGAACCCTATGCCAAAAGCCAAGCGCCCATTTAGGCGGTATGACACCTCCGCCATTCATAAGATTAAATCTACGTACTACGTCAAGCATACTCTTACCTGAGAAAACAAAGATTTCTACACCTTTTCCCGGAACAAGAAACTCTATATTGTCAGAATAAGGTCGAGCGGTCCATTCCCTGTCTGTATTTCTATCGTAAACGCTTGGTGGGTTCTTGCTATCCTTACGAACCGCAGTACCTATCCAACAGTCGATATATCTGGCAGAATTAATAAACAAACCATATCCTCTGGAGGACACAAAAAAAGGGACAGGAGCATGATTTCTACCATTATCAGTACCTCCATAATGATCAACATGCAAATTTAGTATACGTCCTCTTTGCTCAATAGTCTTAAAGTTTAATCCAAGTCCATATATTTTTTCATCCTTCTCTAAAGGTAAGCGAATGTAGGTTTTGTTATCTATAATCTTTATAATTATGTCCCCCTCTAATATCGGCAATTCTGCCTTTTCAATTTCATTAATGGCTTCTTTATTGGGAGAAAGCCCAAGTTCGCTCAACAAATTCATCTTTTCTGGGCATCCGGCAGAAACCCTCCATACCCCAGAAGCTACTTCACTCCATCTTTCTTGTTTCTGAGAACATGAAAATAGTAAGCAAATAAACCACAGTAGTATTAATTTTTTCATTTTTCTACACCATTTTTATTATTCCGATCATTCAAGCACATTCAAGGTAAACAAATTTGCATTACGATGCCAATCTTCATCTTCCCATAAGGTAAAAATAGGTTCCCCAAAATTAGAGAGTGAAACGCCTTCAAAAGGCATCGATGCAGCTATTCGTGCAGAGTCTCCGTTATAATGTTTATACCATTCCCAATTTACATCCAGATGATCTGGCCAAAAACAAGGTCCAAAAGACTCTGTAATAACCGCTTGCATTCGCTTTCCACTAGGAAAAATAGTTCTTTCTAATGTACCTTTCATATAATTTCGAGTACGCAATAGCATTTCTGCATAATGTTTTTTACAAGCTTGATTCCACAACTCAGAATAACGTCTCAAATCTATTTTCTCATAACGCTGAAAATTCATGCCCCCTGAAACACCCTTACCTAATGCCTCAAACCGCTCCGTTTCTTCTCTACTATATATACAATTGGGCATAAAATGAACATCGACTACATCATAAATTTCAGGCAAACGCTCATTAAATTCTTCTGCTCCTAAAGATGAATAAGATAAAGGAATATCTTCTTTTGATATCTCATCTTTTATCTCTTCAGCCATCCAAAGGTTTATTTGCTTATACCGTTCATTAGTTAGCCGATTTTTGTCTAACTTCACATTTCCTTCATTTTGATTGTGTGCACTGATTTTCCGAATTGACTCCAAACTACGAGATGCAAAATGAGGAACTTCATTCATCGGGGCAATCCATACTGCCCGCTCCAAAATGCCTTCATCTCTCATTAACCGAATGGCTTTTACCCAAGTATGCCCAAAATCGCGCAAAGCTTTTTCTTCTTGAGTCTCTGGTATCACACTCCGTTCAATATCTAAAACCAATGCAGATTTATGTCCCATCATGTGTCCCTTTTCCCAAGAATCAAGACCTAACCAGATATTATGTTTCCGACAGGCATCAGCTAGTTGTTTCAATTTTTGTAAAGCATTACAACTAAAGTTGGTAGTAACTTGTCCCCAACAAGGAATAGTCAGAGCCTCTCCTGGATTATATCCTTTAAAAAAAGAGGTGTTTTTTTGTAATAATCGCGAAGGAAAACAATCTATGCGTAACGTGTTATATCCCCGAGCAGCAGCTTCCGCCACTCGTCTCTCAATATTTTCATACTTACCTCCTTGTCCTTGATCGGTAAGCCATGAAAAATCCCACATAGCTATTGTAAGCCTCGTGTTCTTATTCCAGTAATGAGACTTTCCACCTAACATCAACGGTGCATTCTTATTTTCAGAGTTTACCATCTGAGCACTTTTTTTAGCCATCTCATCAGCAAACAACACACTAGGACTAAGTAACGACAAAAATGAACACTTCAAAAATTCCAGTCTATTCATTGTACATTTCTTTTTATTAGTGTCCCATTAAAATTGGGATGTTATTAAAAATCAAATAACCCTAGCTCATTAAAGCCTAATCGCTCGAAAGGACTCAATAAATAGCTAAAGTTTAATTATATCAAAGAAATTCTTAGATTTTAATAAAATAGTAATGTTTACATCTATTAATTCTCATAAAATTCTTTATCGTCCTTTTACAAATTCAATTTCTTTAATTTCACATAATGTTTCTTTATTGTCATATTCGAATATAGCAATTAATGCCATTTTCCCTTTTAAATTTAGTTTTCCTAATTTCTTTATGGATATACTTACATCATGAAAATTGTTATCTTGTGGAATGAGTTTTCCTACATTGGCTTTATTGATTAATATATGTTTGTCCTTTTTATCAAAATCTTCCGGTTTGGATATATATAACTTCATTACACAATCTGTCTTATTTACTTTCATATTAAGCATTAGACTCATTTTTTCTTTCGTGTTGTTAAAATTAAAGTATTTCCATCCTATCATTGGATTCTTACCTGTTATGACAACAGGGTTTAATCCGTCTTTCTCCCTCCTGTCTCCGGCTATATATACACCTTTTGTTAAATATGCAATCGTTCCTGCATAATATTTTTTAAAAGGATTCAAGCCTTCAGTAAATACCCCTTGAGATGTCATTTCAACTTTTGGAATAATAACCTTATCTCCTTCTATTCTTAATTCTATTGGCTCAATCATGGTTTGACGGTTATAATCGTTACATGTTCTTCTATGATATACTATATACCATTGATCTTCTATTTTTACTATGCTTCCATGATTATTACCACCATTCCAACCAGTTCTGTTCTCTATGATTATTCCTCCATATTGCCATGGGCCTTCCGGCGAATTACTATAGAAATAAGATAAAGCTGAGATGAATTCATTGGTAGAGCAAATGAAAACGAATTTATCTTTAGCAACTTGTTTAATCGATGAAGCTTCAAATAAAGTTTTGTATTCATTTTGTGATGGATTATTAAGTGTTCTATACCAAGCATTTCTATCAGGTTTTCTTGTTTTTTCGTTAATAATAGTATGCATGTCGTTAGGATCTAATTCAGCCCAACAATCACCTCTCTTCATTCCCCAAAATGCAAACACTCTTATACCTCCATCTTCTTGTGGCATGACTAAAACGGAAGGATCGAAAGCTCCACAGCTGTTGATAGCTGGCCAATCACACATAACCGGATTAACAAACGGCCCAGCAGGATTGTCACTAACTGCAACTATGCATTTGGGACCTAAATCAAAATAGCCTTTCACTGTATTTTTATTATTAATATCCGGACCTTCAATGCCATCAAGTTTATACGAAGCGCCTAAAAAAGTATATAAATAATATTTTTTTGACACAGGATTATATACACAATCAGGTGCACCAAAATGTTGTTCTCTTACTTTACCGTACCCTATTTCTTGTACTTGCTTTACATTGAATATTTCTCCATGGTTTGTCCATTGAGTTAAATCATCTACTGGAGCAGACCACGCATCATGACCATAACCACAATATCCAGTAATTCTTTCATCTCTTGATCCATATATGAATAGTCTTTTTTCACCTTTATATTCAAAAACATCCGGTTCACCATCTGGTACAAATGCAGTTGGTGGTAATACAGGATTTTGCGAATAACCATTTGTAATAAAAACAGAAATAAATATAAATAAAATTGTATGTTTCATAAAAATAACAATCAGACATTAGTAAATCAATAGTTAACCACTCTCATTTAAAGCATTACTGCTTCAGTATGCTTTGTAAATATTCTTGTTCTATATAAATTTCATCATATATACTTATTCCATATAAAACATTTCATCTAAAGGAATTACAATAGGAGATTTATCTGGATTTATTTCCATAATATCAGCCATATAACTCCACCATTTTTTAATAATAGAGGTATCATCCATTCCTTGTGATACTTCTTCGTCACTAACCTTTTGGCAAGCAAATAATATATTTGTCTCTTTGTCCCAATATATGGCATAGTCATATATGCCATTTTCCGAAAGTTTTTGTTTAAGTTCAGGCCATATTTTAGCATGTCTTTTTTCATATTCTTTTTCAAAGCCTGGTTTTAAAAACATTTTAAAAGCTTTTCTTTTCATGTTTTTTGATTTTATATTTATTTATAAATACTACAACAATATATTAATAACAAATTAATCTTGCATATAAATAATTTACAATATAAAAGAATACATAAAATAATTATTTCCATTTATAAAGCATTAACCTGCTTGGAGTAGGGAGAGGACCTTGAATTTTCTGGTCCCTATTTGCCGGTAAAGTCTCCCAACGCAATAAGTAGTCACCAACAACAATAACATGGGTCTGCATACCGGGATAAGACGATTCAACCTGAGCGTATTTTTCAGGATAAACTGATGAAATCTCTCTTTTACCAATTATTTCAAATGTTTTTTCATCAAAAATAATTTCCCCACTACCTTCTTTAACATGCTTATATCCAAAAAGCATTTTTCCTTCTCCTATAAATTTTGGAGTAAATATCTCCAATTCTATTTTCATAGATCCAGGACCTTCAAACTGCCATCTATAATCCCAATTTGTTAACTGCTTTCTATACCAACCATCTTTTTCATAACGTGCCACAAATAATTGGTTATATCCATGCTCATCATATTTGTGGTAACCAATTATAGGATAACTATTAGAATCAAAGCCTAGTTTAATACCAGGATTAAATAAGCCTCCCTTAACAGGAGTTGGGTCAACATAAAAATCGGGTTTATCAAAAGATATTGGCAGGTTTGTTTTTTTACCTGATACATTTTCCCATTGTATCAAATCTTTGCTTCTCGCATATGATAAAGTATGATTTGTAGAACAATCAGGCGTATCTCTCCAAACCCAAATTAAATGATAATAGCCGTTTGCTCCCAAAATAGGTCCCTGCATATAAGCATTTCTTTTTCCTACACCATCAATTAATGGTTTGTCTAATAACCGTCTCCACTTTTGCTCTTTTACATTATATATATTGTAAATTTCAAAACCATTGCCACTTCCACCAGAACGATAATGGAAAATAAGCTCACCATCGGGTGACTCCATAAAAATTGGATAAGTAACTTTATTTTCATCAATCCCTGTCATATGATTAATTTTTTTCATTCCATGTATTGTGTATGGTTCTGAAGAACGAAAATACACCAAAGGCACTGCATGCATATTACCTGTCACATGAAGGTATCCTTCTTTGTCAAAAGCCATAGTTACATAATTATGACTATCCCATTCTATATCTGACGGCAATATTTCATACTCACATTTCCCTGTTTTTGAATCAACTGTAGCTAATGTCATTTGATGAAGAGAATTATAAAAAGCAATATATAGATTACCATTCTTTTCAATCATAGAATAGTCTACATGAAATGACGACTCTACTTTAGATATTTCAATTCCTGTATCGGGAAAAACAAATGCTCTTTCATAGTGGCATCCTATTAGTAACATAGGAGTAAATAAAAAAAACAAGTAGCGCAATATCATACATTTATGTAATTTAATTGTAAAATAAATGCCTATAATAATTCCATTATGGTTGATAAATCTATGTTTTCATTTGAATTTTTAAGGAAAACAGTTCTATTTATTGACTAAGAAATTTTATAGGTGATAAATTCATTGAGGATTTATTATCTCAGCTACATGAACTCTCATTTGTCCTCATTGTTCAAACCGAGTAATTTGTATAGCCTCATCAAAGCCTCTATATAATAATAGTCTGCATAGCATATAGCTACATCGATTTCACTATTAGCTCTAAAATGTCCTGTAGAATGTTTTAAAATAAAATTGCAGTTTGTCCCTTCTTCTGCCAAATAAGTAGGAGAAGTAAGAGAGCGTATTTGTTCTTTTGCATAAGACAAATATTTGTCCGAATCTGCAGATTTGTCGATTTGGCTTAGTTCAATTAAAGCAGATGCCATAATCGCTGCAGATGAAGCATCTCGTGGAGTGTTAGGAATTTCCGGTGCATCAAAATCCCAATAAGGGACTTTGTCTTCTGGCATATTGGGATGGTTCATTACAAATGAAGCTACTTTTTTTGCTTGTTCAAGGTACGATTTATCTCCTATTTCACGAGCCATCATTGTATATCCATATAAAGCCCATGCCTGTCCTCTGGCCCATGCAGATTCATCAGCAGAACCTTGAAAAGTTTGTTTCCTTTCTGCTAGCCCAGTTATTGTATCATAAGATACCACATGATATGAACTATAATCTTCTCTAAAATGATTATTCATAGTAGTGTTTGCATGATCTGTGGCAATATTATAGAAAGTCTTATCACCTGTTTCTTTGCCTGCCCAAGTTAAAAGTTCTAAATTCATCATATTGTCTATGATAACAGGAAACTGCCATGAACCGAAATCCCAAGAACGAATGGCTTTTATCGTTGGATTGTATCTAGTGCTTAAAGAACGGGCTCCTTGTTCTAAGATTTTTTTATATTTCTTATTGGCAGTCAGACGAACACCATTTCCATAGCTACAGTATAGCATAAAGCCAACATCATGGTGTCCAGTAACATACTGAACTTTTTCTAAACGAGCAGTATACAGCTCTGCGTATTTTTTTATTTGCAGATTTCGCGTATATTCATATAAATTCCATAGTTCACCAGGGAAAAAACCACTACACCAGCAAAAACAGTTGATCGTTTTTAGCTTACCATTCTCTATAGTTCTTGGTAATTCATCAACTTCATTCTCTAACATTTTTGCCATCTGGATAGTTTGACTGACAGATCTATCAAGCCCCCTATATATAACATTTTCTATCGGTTCTGTATTGTTAGTATATGATGACGGCATAAGAGACATAGCCCATGTAATCATTGCAATAATAAAATTCATATAATTTAAGATTTAAATATGTTATTGTATTTATAAAAAACTGTTTTATTTGCATTAAAAGGCTTTGTTGATTATTTTAAGACTATTTTTTTTATATATTTTCCTTTTTCATAGTTATATAGCCTGCTATACTCCTCATAAAAACAGAAAAACATTTTCAAAAAGAACGCTCAAGATAATACAGAACAAAATTTAAAAAAGCTTCTAAATAGACTATTATTTCAAAACACATAACCAACTCATTCCTAAAATGTTTTCTATGGTTATTTTAATTTTGTTTTAGTACTTCTATTATCCCATGATATGCCTTTTTCTTGCTATAAACACTGTCGAATAATAACGGCCACTCAGGTGACCATTGAGATAATAACCAAGAATCCACATCACATACTCCCCATGTTGTAATTCCAAATTGTTGTTTGACTGGAATGTTTTTCATGGCAAGGGTGATTTCCTGATATTTTTTCATCTGCTGAATTTGTAGAGAATCAGTAAAAATCATATTAGGGTTCCTAATAGTATTATTCATTGACACATCTAACTCTGAAACATGTACTTTTAACCCAGTTTTGGCAGCTGTTTCAATGGCATTTTTCAATTCCCCTTTTTTTCTGTTTAAGCTAGTGTGCATTTGTAACCCTATGCCATGAATTGGTATCCCCCTTTCAAGCATATCAATAATCATATTATTAATGCCTATGCGTCTTTTTGAGCTATATTCATGTCCATAATCATTGTAAAATAACAATGCGTCAGGATCTGCATTATGTGCATATTGGAATGCTAAATCTATAAAATCCGGTCCTATTTTTTGATACCAAAAATCTGTTGTTGTTATTTCTCCGTTATCATTAAATGCTTCATTTACAACATCCCATGATTTTATTTTACCTTTCCATCTACCCACTACTTCATATATATATTCTTTCATTACGTTTTTCCATCCTTCCCTATCGGTTTGATACTCCTTCATCCATTCTGGAATTGACTTTGACCATATTAGAACATGTCCATGAATATCTAATTTGTTTTTTAGGGCAAAATCAATAATGGAGTCTGCTTCATTCCAATTATATACCCCTTTTCCTTTATATATAGTTTTCATCTTTAATGAATTCTCAGGAGTTACTCTGTCACATTCAAATTTGACGATATTATGATATTGTACGTCTGTATAAATAGGATGATTTTTAACAGCCATCCCAAAAGGAAATGGAGAAATATCTTTTAATCCATGAGTTTGTATATTAGTTCTACTACACCCTGATAGAAATACAGTAATAAATACTATAAAAAATGAATAGATATTTTTGATTTTAAGATGCTTATTCATGATATTTTTGGTTTTAAGATGCTTATTCATGATAGTAAATAACTGCATTGTCTTCAAATCCATTCTTTTACATTCCGTTATACTAAATTTGAAATTCTCCGCTTTCTAAAATAAAAAAAGCACACTTGTTACTACTTTCAAATATACTAATAAATATACCTCTATAAGGGATATTTTATTAGTGGTGTATGCGAATCTGCTGTTGAAAACCCGACTCATTTATCTAATCATAATTCCCAAAAAGGACAGATTAGCAGCAACCTCTTTATACATCTGTGACACTTATAAATCATCTCTGCGTTTCTACTATCAGGAATTCTGTACCAATCCTCATACAGCATCAACCTGAAAGCATATCGTATCTTTCTTTTTTTAAAGCTGCTATCAGAAGAGAATTAGGTTCAAACAGATGAATTCTTTGCGTTGTTGTCATGGTTCCTCTAATTACCTTCTTGTTGAATACTTAATATGCAGCATTAAATATACACTCAAAGGCATTTAAGATTTTAGAAGGAACCATGACACTCTCATTCTAACTGAGAAATTGTGACTCTTAACTCTCTACAGCAAATTTCATGTTAATTTATTTGCAAGGAGAACTTACCTGCAGATTCGTATAGAGTTTAATTATATCCCTCATTTTGTTCCATTTTTGCCGACGCATTAGCATCGATTACTTTTTGTGGAATAGGCAAGAGTACGTGAAAATCTTGGATACCCAAACCGCCGTCCCTTTCTCCAGAAGCAATGTGATTATATTTTCTTGTTCTTTCTACTAATTTATTGGTTCGAACTAATGTTTCTCTTCTAAGCTCTTCTGTTACTAGTTCTCGCGCACGCTCATCTAAAATGAAATCTAACGTAACATCTCCAGCGGTGATTTCTGAAGCATTTGCCCTTTTACGTACTTCATTTATATAAAACGCAGCGCCATCCGTTGTGCTGTTATTTCCACATTTATGCAATGCTTCTGCCAAAAGCAAATAAGTGTCTGCTAAACGGAGATATGCTTGATCGGCATAAGAATTTCTCTCTCCCCATTTCACTTCTTCTACAAAAGACCACTCCCATTTGCGAGTACTTGCCCATTGATGACTGTTTGGTGTCATATTCTCGGGGTTTGTCTGTGTGTATATGATTGATCCATCTGACTTTTTATATGATCTTCGTATAGCATATTCAGAGCCACGATCATCATTGGGTTCGTAAAGTGTAAAGACCCATGCTGTTATTGATACTCTTGCTATTGCACGACCTCCGTATTCAAAGCAGTACGGAATTCCTAATTTAGCATAATCAGTACCCCAAGTGGACTTCATTGTATTGGCATATTGCCCCTTCAAACTCGTCACTTCTGAATTAGGGAAAGCCCATAACGTTTCTGTGTTTCCTTGTGAAGGCAAAACATTCCCATCATAAAATTGATCCATAAAAGCACAACCTGGTTCGTTCTTTTTTACACCGAATCGATTCTTGATTAGTGCAAAATTAGTATTTTTAATTACGCTCATAGCTTTTGCTACCGCCTCTTCATTTCTATTTTGCCACAAATATAGTTCTGTAAGATAATGTTGCGCAATCACTTTCGATAAACTACTGACATCCTGGGCATTATCGGGCAGATATTGCTCAGCAAACAGTAAATCTGTTTCCATATACTCTTGAATAACAGATACAGGAGCTCTTTCCCAATCGTCTTTATAATTACTTCCAGATATTTCATCTAACGACAAAGGAACATCACCAAAAGTGAGAGCCAAATGTCGGTAAGCCCATGCACGAATCAATTTAGCATGTGCAATTATTTCATTTTTCCTAGCCAAATTTTCTTCCTCAGAGCTTCCTTCCCAATTTACATTTGAATTTTCCGCCCTGTTGATTATCGTGTTGGCGCTATTTATAGCTCTATATAGAATTAAGAATAAGCCGGGATTACCAAATTGATCTCCATTCAGAATTTGCATTTCTGAATTCATAAGTAGCGGGTCGTATCTGTTTAAGGCTTGCGACCAACTTAATTCAGTATTTGCCCATGCCACATCTGTTCCAACTTTCCATACGAATCCTAATTCCGCAGATTGGATTTTGTCTTGTCTTTCCTGCCTTGGAAACTCAAGTAATGCATTTTTAGCCAATTGAAAGCCGGTATAAGTATCAAAAAGGTTATCTGCATAAACTTGATCTTTCGGACTTTCTTTCAAAAATTTGTCTTCATTACATCCCGTAAGTATAGTGATGAATGATAAAATTATAAAGCTTATTTTTTTCATGTCATTCAGTATTTATAAGTTAAAACGTAATCCAAATATATAAGCTCGAGTGGATGGTACTCCATAATCTTCAGATATCTCAGGGTCAAGACCTATAAAATCGGTTATAGTCACTGTATTTTTAGCATTAAAATACAGTTCAAGATTCCTCATGCCCACTTTTTGAATAAGATTCTGTGGTAACTTATATGATAAAGTGATATCATTCAATCTCCAATAGCTCGCATCGTTCACATCACCATAAAACTGAATTGCATAGGGATTTGAATCAATTCTATTGGCCGGATAGGTATTTATGGGGTTATCACTTGTCCACCATTCTTTGCGTATAGTATTATCTTGACCACCGAAAAATGTGTTTAAATAGTCGGTTTTCCTTGTAACTCCCTGTACTGTAGTAATTAAAAAACTTAATGACAGGTTTTTGTATTTAAACGTATTCGTTAGCCCACCAAACCATTTTGGATCTTTATAACCTACGATTTGTCTGTCTTCTGGAGTAATAGATCCATTACCATCGACATCTTTTACCTTTGCATCTCCGGGTTTTGCTGTTGGCATGTGTGAATTTTGTATGTCGTCGGTCTCTTGCCAAATTCCATCAAAGACATAAGCATACCATACATTAATAGGCTTTCCTATAAACCAGGAATTTCCAAGATTATCCATCGGTTTTCCATTACTTTCATAAAGACCAACATCTACAATTTTATTTCTTGAATGGGAAATGTTAAGATCTGTCATCCAAGAGAAATTTCTATTTTTTATATTAACAGAAGACAATGAGAACTCAACGCCCCGGTTCTTGGTTTTACCAATATTTTGCCTGATATTGTTAGCTCCATTAATTTCTGGAATGACTTTATTTAATAATAGATCCGATGTCCTTGAGAAAAAAGTATCAAAAGTACCAATTAATCGACCTTTAAAGATGGAAAAATCAAAACCTACATTAAATGATTTTGTAGTTTCCCAACTCAAGGTTGGATCCGCTAATTTGCTAGGATAGTATCCTATCAATGTTTTTTTATCGTCGCTCAAGTAGTTTTGATTAGCCATTCCGGCAAGTGAGGAATATGCACCTATTGCCTGATTACCGTTATGACCATAAGAAAAGCGCAATTTCAATTGATCTAACCATTGTATTTTCTTAATAAACTTCTCTTGATCCATATTCCATCCAAGCGCAAAAGAGGGAAACAAACCGAATTTAGAATCAGCACCAAAAGCGGAAAATCCATCTCTACGGAGTGTGAATGTAAACAGATATTTACTATTATAGTTATAGTTCAACCTAAACATTTGAGAAATGGATGATACTTGACTATATGAATCGGAAGGTGACCAAGCTGTGCCTAGTTTTTGTTGATAATATGTAAGAAGGTCACTAGGGAATCCAGTTCCATCTATAGAATGATTTTTATTTGTCGTTCTTTCTGCACCGTAAAGAGCTGTTAAATCAAAATTATTTAATCCAAAGCTGTGCTTGTAATTAATTATATTCTCTACAATCCACCCTTCCTTGTAAGTATTAGAATTAGACGCACGTCCATTATCTTTACTGCCAGCCAAAGTATTTCTTCCTCTATAGCCCTCAGTTAGACTGTTCCTGAAATTATAAGCAGCATTCAATTTATAAGTCAGTCCTTTTATGAAAGAAGGCGTTATTTCAATATAATTATTTGTTATAACAGATCTCGTCACAACCTCCTTTTGGTAAAGGAGATACTCCAAAGGATTAACAACGTTAGTGACCTCAGATATAGGGTAAAAATTTATAGAACCATCCTCATTAAAAGGAATTGCCAATGGATTCATTTTTAAGGTTGCTTGAATGTTTGCTTTTTCCCCATTTGCACGATAATAACCCAATTGCGTATTAGTACCTATCCTTAACCATGAGTTAATTTTACTATCTAAGTTTATTCTAAATGTGTAACGGTCAAAATTATCGTTTTTAGCAACACCCTTCACTTTTCCTAAAGAACCAGCAAAATAATATCTGGTAGCTTCAGTGCCTCCTGATACAGAAATGTTATGTTGATGTCTTTGCCCTAATTGCGAAGCTAGATCAAACCAATCGGTATCAATGCCTTTTTCATAATTTTCAATTTGACTAGGATAAAAATCCTGTAATCCAAATCTCTCTTTTTTTAAGTCATAGAATTCTTGGGCATTCATCAAATCAAAGGGCATATACATCTTATCCAAACCGTAATATCCGTCATATCCAACTTGCACTTTACCCATTTCACCTCTTTTGGTAGTGACTAGTAAAACGCCACTTGCAGCTCTTGCACCATATATGGCTGCCGAAGAAGCATCTTTTAACACTTCAATGGATTCAATATCATTTGGATTTAATTCTGACAAAGGGTCTGAATAGGGCATCCCGTCTAATATGATTAGCGGTCCGGAATTTGCACTGATAGAATTTTGTCCTCTAATTTGAATTTCAGCTCCTGCCCCATTTGCCGATGAGGAAGTATTAGTAATTTTTAATCCGGGTATTTTTCCTTGCAATGCCTGACTTATATTTGTTTGAGGCATGTCTTTTAATTGCTCCGTCCGTATGGAAGTGACAGCACCTGTTACATCTCTACGCTTTTGTATACCATATCCAACAACAACTACCTCATCCAACATTTCCGTATCTTCTGTTAGTGTAAGGGTTAGCGATTTTCCCACTACTGCTTTTGCGGTCAGCGTTTTATACCCTATATATGATATTTCTAGTAAAGAGTTTGTCTTTACTGCTATTGAAAACTTACCCTCAATATCTGTAATAGTACCATTGGACGTCCCTTTTTCCATTACTGTGGCACCAACTACAGGTTCACCTTTTGTATCTATGACTTTACCTGTAATCTTATCTTTTGTTGATTCTTTTACGCTTGCGTTTTTCAGATTAAGATTAGCTAACCCCGTTTGAGAATACCCCCATGTGTTAGCAAATAACAGCAAGCACAAGAATAGCAAAGTAAAACGCCACTTAAAAATGTATTTCTTCAAGCTTATATGCTCAAAATCAATTAGCAATTTTTTGTTTTTCATAAGTTTAAATACGATTAAGTTTTTGTTTTTAATATTAGACACACACGTTGCTTTTCTTTTTGAAAGCTGGTTTTACTTTTATCTTAAGTAATTTACCAATTCATTTACTATATTTTCATAATTTCATAATTTAAAGTTAATATTTATTTACACTAATCACAATTATACCATTTTCATTTTTATAATCAAATTTACAATGTACTTTCAACATTCTCAGTACATTTTCTATTTAACGGATTATTGAATAAAATATAGATACTCTCTTTTCAAATTCACTTTCGGTTAGAAACCTATTTACGGAAGTCGGATTTAAAACCAACGAGAATCGAAAAAATAATTGAGAATTATTGGGAGTTCTCGTTGGTTTTGAAATAATAACCCAATCATTTCATTCCAATACTTGAATGATATGTACTGGACCTAATAAACCAGACTCTAACAGAGGTGAATCTTTCTTGTAATGAGAGAATGTAGTGAATGTATAACGATTACTCGGACGTTTTTCTCCTTTCAATAACCATTTCGGCCATTGCCTGTTAACAATACCATCATTTTCCTTTTGTTCATCCCCTATCAATCGATTTCCCCATAAATTGGTCACTTCAATTTTCAACTCATTTTCACCCGATTTTAAGGCATGAGTAATATCAACCCGCCAAGGAGATGTCCAGATTGTTCCTAAATCTTCCCCATTCAACCAAACCCGAGCAATATTTTTCACAAGTCCTAAATCCAGAAATAAAGAACCCGACAAAACATCTTTATAATCAAAACATTTCGTATAAACAGCCGTTCCTGAATAATACTTAATTCCCGAATCTAACTGTTTAGACCAATCTTGCAAGGTCGGAAATTCGATCTGCTTCGGTCCGCCCCACTTCGGATCAAACGAAACGGACCAAGAACCTTGTAATGACATCAACGTTCTCTTCCCTTTTATATTTGTTGATGCAGAAGAAGATGATAACCGTTTCCCGGAAAAGAAAACGAAATAACTCTGATAAGGTGCAAACGATAATTCCATAGAAGTCTGTTTCCCGGTATCTATCGAAACCGGTATCAAGGAAATCTTTCCGGTTACAGGATCCCATAAATAAGGTTGTTTACCGGATGAACGAAAATGAGCATACACCGACATGTCTTTATCCATCCGATTGGAAACAAAGAAGTAATCCACATCATCCATCTGCTTATGGATATATCGAACCATTCCTTGATCAGACATAAAATCAACCGGTACTTGCATCTCTCTCAACACCTTTGAAGTCAAATCAAAATCAGGATACAAGTTATCCAGATGATTTTGGATATCTGTTCCCCAAGCAATACGACCTTTCCCCAAAGTATGGAATACCAATCCTTCCGGCAGTTTATTTCCGCCCCAAAGATTTTCTGCTACCTGCTGCAATCTCCGGTCACAATTCGGATAATCAGTTAAGCCCGGTGTCTGCGAAGGAGGAAGACCAATCACAACTGCTCCTTCTTTTACCAGCGCTTCTATCTTTTTCAGTAAATCCAAAGTCATCGTCTTAAACGTAGGTAATACCAACAAACGATATTCCATCCCTGAAGGGAATTTTATTTTTCCATCTTCCACAAAAGCAGAATAAAGCAGACTTGGAGGACAAGCATCAAAATTATATTCCCGTTTATCCACCATAAAATCACCTGTCAAGGCCGATTTCGGAGCCCGAAAAACAAAAGGAGCCTCTTCAGGTGCCAAATAAAGAATATCAGCAACTGTTTGTCCTTTTTGTAACAGATACTGGCAACGAGCCACATAGGTATGATAAGCATCTACATATGGCCACCACGTCTGATTACGGTCCCAATGCACTCCATGCTTTCCCATAGTTATTCCCGGACGTAAGCTATCCGGTAATGCCTGATGCTGAAATGTATGATAAGTCAATCGATTAATACCCGCCGCAAAAGCCCAGTCTGTTTGATTCTTCATAGAAGCGGGATGTTGACGCCAGCCATCAAAAGATGCCGTAAAAGCTTCCGAAGGGACCACACGTTGCCCTTTGATATTTGCCAGCGAACTTCCTTCAATGGCACTAAACGATGTATTATAACCTCCCGGACTCCAAAACTCACACATCGGAATATCCGCAGAAGCTCCCAACTCTAAATCCTGCATTGGATTCATATCATACGGTTCTATGGAGAGTTGCATACCATGCTGATGAGCATAAGCTTTCACGAACAAAGAATGATTTTCCAGGATTAATTCCTGCATAGTCTGACGTATATCCCAAAGAAAACGTTCACTGATGTTTTTATCGCCTACAACTATCCCTGCATAAACCGGGAAATAAGATTGTGGATCATACCCTCTGCGCTTCTTGAATTCTTCTCTTAACCGTGGACTCCAGTTTTGGGTTCCCATTTCCCAGCTATCCATGTGCAAAATCTTAAGACCACCGGTCAAAGTTGTATCTCTTTCGCCTATAAAATCAAATAGTGCTCCTGTAAACGTACGTAAATGCGCCATCAACGCTGTCGTATCCGTCTTATCGCACTCAAAACCAACGCCTGGAAGAGGTGCAGGGCGGGTGACAGCTCCATTATTGCGTATTCCAAAACGCATAATCATCCATTCTCCAGAAGGAACATCCCAAATAACCGATTCATTCTTCAATAAAGGAGTCAAATCAATAATTTGATCTACAGAAACAGCATCACCCGGTTCCAACGGTTTATCTTGTTCCTCTCGCGGAATAAACTGTTTTACACCCGGAGTAGAACTATAAGGGCCCCGATAATACAAGGCTTTTTCTTCTACATCCTTAATCGAAACCTTACCGTTTGTTGCCGGAAAAGCCAAAACAGCCACATCTTCATAATAATCGAGCCATCTCTTTTTCAATTCCGGTGTAAATTTTCCTTCACCAAAAAAAGGACGTTGAGGCAAAGGTTTCTTTAAAGCGATCGTCTGCTTACTGCCTCCAGTTACGCTAGTAACAGAAGAAACCAGATGCCGCATCGATTCTTCGCCTTTTACCCATGGACCACCACTGCCTGTCCAGCCTGGTCCGATTCCTAAAGCCATACTAATCCCCAAACGTTCACATTCCTTGACTGCATGTTTAAAGCAGTCTTTCCATTCCCGACTTAAGAAATCGACGTTACCACGAGGTATGCCATCATCGACTTCCAAAAAGACTACAGACCCGATTCCCGCTTGTTTCATAGACTCTAAATCTTTAGTCATACCTTCTTTGGAAAGGTTGCCATCCATAAAATACCAATAAACGCCTGGCCTTGCCGATTCTGGAGGAGAGACAAACATACGTTTCATATCTTTCAGTTCCTCGGCATTTACCCAATGATTTATACCTGATAGGAACAAACCCATAGCAAACAAAGTATATTTCAACAAATTCATACGTTTCGGTTTTACTTTTTTATTTCACTTCTACACAAGAGATATTCAATAGACTTGCCAATTTCTTTATCTTACTGGCAACATGTCCGACTCCGATAGCACAATGATGTGAAGGACCCGCTTTACTCCAATTATTTATAAACGAACGAACCCCACAAGCAAAGCGATACCGACTGTTGGTATTTCCAATTTGCAAAACAGGACCAGGAACAGATTCGCCTTCTGCGACCAACAGAAACAATCCGTCTTTCCCTTCACAAACCGATAATAATGTAATGGCCCCATGCCGAACCGTCATTTGAATGGACAAACCTTTACCAGGCTTTCCATGATAGACTGGAAGAGGAACTAGTTTAACTCTTCCCTCTGCCATGGTGAAGTGAGCAGGCCCATCGTGCCCTAACAGAACTACATCTTCCTTAAAATCTAAAGCATATAATTCTGAAAATGAACCTCCGGCATTCAATAGCGACATAATCTTCATGGCTTGCACGTTCTTAATCTCACATTCTCCCGCAACTGGAATAGATTTCCCTGTCAATAAAGTATTACCGGCAATAACCGAAGTGACAATGTTCTCATAATCATTCTCGGCAAAGCCTTCATAATAATATGCCATTGAGCCTAAATGATGTACTTCAACCAATTTATCCAAGGCTACAGATGTCCTGGCTGCCCGAACCAACTCACTCTCTTCACACTCACTAACCACATCAAAATGCTCACGAAACTCTGTTAGTTTCTGTTCCACCTCATCCGAAGTAACGGCATCTCGATAAGCTTTTAACTCACACATTTCTAGCAACTCGACATGAGTCCCAAATATAGATGACTGTAATGTCAAATCAGAATAAACATCTAACATACCACCATAATAATGTCCTAAAACGCCCATTCTATTATTTTGCATTCCTTTCTTGGCAACAGCTGCCTCTAACCATTCCCTTAATTCCGTCCAAACGTAAACCTCATCCCAATAACCCGTAATGATTTCATAACGAATACCGGAACGGTTGAATACATTCGAAATCTCAGGGATTGAACAAGCCTGGCAATTTGCCAGCCATTCGCCAGTCATCAAACTTCTATCGCCTAAACTATTCAGATAAGCATAATCAATACAAGATGTTGGTTGTATATTCAATAATAACACAGGAACCTTTAATCGTTGTACTAAAGGCAATACCACAGATGAAAGGGAATACGTTGAAATATATACCAATAACACATCAATGGAGCTCTCTCCTAATTTATTGGCAACTGCTATTGCTTTTTCGGGCTCATCCACCATCCCACCATCCACAATACAAACTTGTTCTTGCTCCAATTGCTTTGCTATTTGCTTTTTATAACCACACAAACGTTCATATAGGCCGGGAAACTGAGGCCAATACGTATTCAACCCTACTCCAATTAATCCCGCATGTACCGTTTTATCTTCCATATTTATTTCATTTTTTATATTGTCTGTAATTGTTTGCAAATATGCCTTTTTTAAATTAACCTTATTTGTATTTATTGATATCAAATATATTAAAAATGACATATATCCTGCAGACTGGTATATTTCATTTCAACAACGTAAGATTATCATCTCTGAATATTAACTTTATTGCTGTCCTATAGAAATACCGTTCATTTGTATAGTTCTTATATATAGTAAGCTATGGCAACTTTAATAGATAGGCTTGTTTTTCTGCCTAATGTGGTTTTGGCTGTAATAATGAAATATACCCTTTTGAAAGATTTTGCCTGTTTATATACCATAAAAAGTATTTTGTTTATCATGCAAAAAATTACTGGATAGTCTTCATTGTTGATTCGCAAATAAAACTGAGATAAAATAAATTCCTTTTTATATAGCAGCAAAATTTTCATGCCTCTATTAAGCACTTAGTCTTAGTAATGTAAAATATCCACTAGTAATATAACCTCAATAATTTGACACGAAGAATATACAATTTCATGATTATGTTCTATACAAGAGGTATTTTACTCGTTGTTTGGGTTGCAGAATAGATTTTAGCCTAAGTGATATTTCTTTTTGAAGATACTGGGAGAAATGCCTTCTTTTTTGCAGAAAAACGAGGAAAATTGCGACACTGTCTCAAAATTCAGTGCAAAGGCTATGTCTGAAATGCTCATATGGGTCGTACAGAGCATTTCTTTTGCTCTTATATAACGTAAATTCAGATAATATTGTGTGGGGGAAATTCCTGTGTAGGCTTTAAACCTACTTCGTAACCATGAATAACTAACGTTTAATTGTTTAGCAATCTCTTCTGCAGATATGGGATTACTGATATTTCTTTTCATAAGAGCTTTGGCCTCATTAATCTTTCTGACAGTTGTAGATTCTTTAAAAGCCGAGTTATTATCCTTGAAATAAATTTCACCCATTAAATATAAGACAATACTGGAAATGAGTTGCTGGTATCCTGCCTCTTCTTGGGATGCATACGCATCCATATCTTCATACAACCCAATAATGGTGGAACTAATCCCTAAGTCAAAAATAGGCTTTTCTTTGTAAAAGAATTTATTGGTGATCCAGTTCTCAATCATATTGCCTTTGAAACCCACCCAATGTTCATACCAACCTTTTTCTTCAGGATAGTACGTGTGCCATTCATTCGGGAAAATTAATAGCATAGTGCCAGCCTTGATCTTTTGTTTTTTGCAGGAAGCTGATTCAAAGTATCCGGAACCTTCGGAGATATATACCAGTTGATATTCTGAAAGCATACGTCCTTTTTGTGGATTGAACACATATCCTCGTGGATGTTGTTGGGTGGATGGATAGATACTGTGAGCTGGAATACGCTGATATCCTACGGTTGTAACTGTTAATCCCCATTTTTCATCTAGAGGAGTACTTCCTAGGTATTGAATATGGCTGTTTGTTGTTCTCATTTGCATTTAAGGTGAAACATTCCTATTCAACGAGAGTTCGACATAAAGATGATAAATACACCCGTTGGCAGAATTAAAATTTCAAAAAATTATTACTAAAAAATTGTGCATAATACTGACATTTAGCACATTAAAGACATCCAAGCTTTTAATATACAATTATCATATGCACAATCTATACGCAATATTCGCAAAATTTCTCGACATCTGCAAGCTAATTGCAGGTAATTTAGTCAACGAATAGGATAATATATGTCGTTGTAGTGGTGCTCCCAGATTTTCAGACTTGAAAGCTATTGCGCTGAATATGGCTTCCGAATCAATTGGCATTGATATCGAGTCTTTTTTTGCTAAGCTACAAGAATATAAGCCTGAGATTCCTCCCTTGCTATCTCGTAGGCAATATAACGCACAGGCATAAATTCACTACTTCCCCTTGCAGCACTATCCGCGAAAGAATAGCAGAATCAATTGATGGCAGTGAGAATTAATTTTTTATTCCTATTTTATTGTCTTATCTGTTTTTTCTTTTACTTGGATTGTATTGGGAATATAAATTAGCAAAAGCGACCTATGGCTATTTGAAAATGCATCCAGAGGACAAATGACACTATTTTAGTTTAGGACGTCCTAATTTTTAATCGTAATAGAATTGTGTTGACCATTAATAGACACCAATCAAAAAATACTATTTTAAGATTGGTGTCATAACTGGTTAGCGAATCTTTTTAGATACTTTTATCTAAATCTATATTTTTATTTTGTATGGAAGCTGCTTTTAAACTCCATCCTGATGGCAATTACCTCTCTCTCAAATATCTTCTCTATATTCCCTTTTGTAATGGTGAGAGGTTTATTCTCTAATATTTTTTTAGTCGTTTGATGTTAAGTCTTTAAATATATTGATGCCTTCTTTTTTAAAGAATTCATTCATTGCATGAGCTGGGAGCGCCCGTTGTGTTGTCTTATCAATGATCCGTAAATTGGTAGGTACAGGAACCTGTGTATCGCCCCCATGAAAAGGTTACAGTCTACCATTATTGAGTAAACATTGGTTTCTGCCAATGGCGCATGCAAAGTATATGTTGTATTATAAAGGACTCTTTCAATAATATCTTTTCATGAGTTATTTAAAGCTTTAGACAATTGATGATATCCTCTTAGATCCAACTGTTTCGTGATATTTTCAATAGCTGGAAGAAATTTCATACCAGGATCTAAATTAAAATCAAATCTCTTATAATATCCAAGTAACTCATTCCACCTGTCGATAAGTTTTATAGTGCTATGAGTCACTTTAATAATGGTGCACAAGTGTTATTCTCGATATTTAGAGATATATCTATCGCACAAAGTAAAAAGTATATAATCGTACTTGGTCTTACGCATGCGGTGACTATAGAATATAAATCGGTCGAGAATATTATGTATAGGATACACAAACTAATACAAGGAAATCTTGCACTATTTATAGCGTAACTCATATTTATGAATTAAGATAAATTTGCAGGAATGATAAAAAGATGTTTTTTCGTCACTTCCGACACAATCTTTTGCTGGCAAAATCCGATAAATAAAGGAATGTGAGCAAATCGACTGCTCCGAAAGTAATGAAGAATCCAAAAGTTTTCTATAATGCAATAATTATTTAAATTATGAAAGTTCTAATTTTATTGTTCGCTATCTTGTTGTATCCTTTTCAGGATACTTCTACCCAGAACCGTATTCTCAGAAAATACCGTTCGTATTACTCAAGATCCTTTGGTATTGAGCTAAACAAACTGGATGATTTTAAAGTGATTAACAAAACGCCCCTGTCTATTGGCGGAATGCCTATATTCAGAGCAAGAGAAAAGCATAGTATAGGTTCAATCTATCAGATAGCTTTAGAATCGAAAGCCAAAGATAGCCTCATCCTGTACACTCATTTTAACACACTTCCAAGCCATAAACTCGTGATAAAGCATAGGGCCTATGGAAAAGTAGCGGCAACACTGAATTTATACGAGGACCGAATTCTGAGAGCAGACCTTCTTGCGAATAATAAGTTTGTACTTTCAAACAAACCGGATTATGAATATGCTATGGGAATGACAAAATAGGATACAGCTAAGTATATCAGTGTGGTTGTGCAAGATGGTATGACAGATTATTCCAATGCTGATACGGTCTTTGTTTTAAAGTCCGTCTTCCCCCAGCCTTAATAAGAGAATTTATAATGAATGCATAGGAATAAATATGATTAAAGAAGGATATCCATCCGCAATGATAAAAATTTTTCTGACAGAAGAAGGCAAAAAGAAAAAAGAGGAATATATGCAAGCCATTTTCAAAAATACACGTTATCCTGACATTGTATTGAAATATAATCAGCAGAACAGACTGACTCATTGAAAACCTCAAATCCGCAACTAAATTTGCTATATATACAAAGTCATCGCACATCTCTAATTGGATCTACCACATAATACGAAAGAAGCATGCGACTAATACCAGCCACATGCCTCTTTTTTTAGTCGTATTCGGAGGAGTGCTTATCCCTCCTGTCCTGCAAACTCCATCAGATACGCCTTAATGAAACCGTCTATCTTGCCATCCATCACTCCATTGACATCCGAAGTCTGGAAGTTAGTACGATGGTCTTTTACACGACGGTCGTCGAATACGTAGCTTCGTATCTGAGAGCCCCATTCAATTTTCTTCTTACCGGCTTCCACCTTAGCTTGTTCAGCCATGCGGTGCTGAAGTTCTTTATCATACAGGATAGAACGCAGCTGACGCATTGCATTTTCACGATTCTTGGGCTGGTCGCGGGTCTCCGTATTTTCAATCAGGATTTCTTCTTCCTCGCCCGTATACGGGTCTTTGAACTGATAGCGCAGACGAACACCGGACTCCACCTTGTTCACATTCTGACCGCCGGCACCACTGGAACGGAAAGTATCCCAAGAAATATTGGCAACATTAATGTTCACCTCAATGGTATCATCTACCAGTGGGGTGACAAAGACCGAAGCGAAAGAAGTCATGCGCTTACCTTGCGCATTGTAAGGAGATACACGTACCAGACGATGCACACCGTTTTCTCCTTTCAGATATCCATAAGCATAATCACCCGAAATTTCGATGGTACAAGTTTTGATACCTGCTTCATCACCTTCCTGCAAGTTGGAGATCACAGCTTTATAACCATTGGTTTCGGCGTAACGCAGATACATACGCATCAACATGCTTGCCCAGTCCTGGCTTTCCGTACCACCTGCACCGGAGTTGATTTTCAGCACACAGTCCATCTGGTCGGCTTCATCACGAAGCATATTTTTCAATTCAAGCTCATCAATAGCAGTGGAAGCCTTGGCATAAGCTTCGTCTATCTCTTCCTCCGTAACAAGTTCGTCTTTGTAGAAGTCGAAAGCCAGCTGCAACTCTTCCGATAATGTCTTTATTTCATTATAACCGGCTATCCATTGTTGCAAACCTTTCACCTTTTTCATCTGCGCTTCGGCAGTCTTCTGGTCATCCCAAAAGCCGGGAGCCTGGGTGCGCAACTGTTCTTCTTCTACCTGGATTTTCTTTCCTTCTATATCCAAATAGCGATAGAGTGCTTCGGTGCGCTCCTTTACGTCTTTCAGTTGTTCTATGGTAATCATAATCTATGAAAATAAACCTTCTAGTTAAAATATTTACTTTTTGCGTGCAAAGGTATGAAAAAAACGCATATTTTTGCAGTTATCAATCTAATAAGTCAGCTTATGAACAAACTATTCCGACAAATTGGTTTAATGCTTATCCTACTGGTAGCGATAAGTTTAGGAAGTTGTACCTCAAAGTACAGTTATGAAACAGTTCCCAACGATCCGCTGAAAGCGCGCATCTACACTCTGGACAATGGTCTGAAAGTTTACATGACCGTTAATAAGGAAACACCGCGCATACAGACGTACATTGCCGTACGTGTAGGTGGAAAGAACGACCCTGCAGAAACAACCGGGTTAGCTCATTACTTTGAGCACCTGATGTTCAAAGGTACCACAAACTTCGGCACCCAGAACTACGAGATTGAAAAGCCTTTGCTCGACCAGATCGAAGCACAGTTTGAAATCTATCGTAAGACTACCGACAGTCTTGAGCGTAAAGCTATTTATGCAAAAATAGATAGTATCTCTTACGAAGCTTCCAAGTATGCCATTCCTAACGAATACGACAAGCTGATGGCTGCCATCGGCGCCAACGGGACGAATGCCTATACCAGCTTCGACGTAACTTGCTATACTGAAGATATTCCCAGCAACCAGATTGACAACTGGGCCAAAATCCAGGCAGAACGTTTTGAAAACTGCGTAATCCGTGGTTTCCACACTGAGCTGGAAACGGTTTATGAGGAAAAGAACATGTCACTGACCCGCGACCCTCGTAAGGTATACGAAGCTGTACTTTCTTCTCTCTTCCCACACCATCCTTACGGCACACAGACCGTACTTGGTACACAAGAAGACCTGAAGAATCCTTCTATCACCAATATCAAGGAATATTATAAGAAATGGTATGTGCCCAACAATATGGCCATCTGTCTTTCCGGTGATTTCGACCCCGATCAGATGATTGCAACTATTGATAAATATTTTGGTGGCTTGAAACCGAATCCTGATCTGCCGAAACTGGATTTACCGAAGGAAACTCCAATGACAGCACCTGTTGTACGTGAAATTCTGGGTCCGGATGCTGAAAGCGTTGCTTTGGCATGGCGTTTTCCCGGAGCAGCAGACAAAGATGTAGAAACTTTGCAAGTGGTTTCCCAGATACTTTATAACGGACAGGCAGGTTTGATAGACCTGGATCTGACACAACAGCAAAAGACCCTGAGTGCTTATTGCTACCCGATGACTATGAGTGACTACAGTGCATTCATGATGCAGGGACGCCCCAAACAAGGACAGACGTTGGACGAAGTAAAAGACCTCTTATTGGGCGAATTAAAGAAACTCCGCGAGGGTGACTTTGACGAAAAAATGCTGGAAGCCAACATCAACAACTTTAAGCTGTATCAGATGCAACAGTTGGAAAACAATGACGCACGTGCAGATATGTTCGTTGAATCATTCGTAAACGGTAGCGACTGGGCAGATGAAGTGACCGCTCTCGACCGCATGTCTAAACTGACAAAAGATGACATCGTAGCCTTTGCCAACAAATATCTGAAAGATGATAACTATGCCGTTATCTACAAGAAGCAAGGCAAAGACCCGAATGAAAAGAAGATGTCGAAACCTGAAATCACTCCTATCGTAATGAACCGCGATACAGTCAGCACCTTCCTGAAAGAAATTCAGGCAAGCGTAGTGACTCCTATTGAACCGGTATTCCTGGATTATTCCAAAGACCTCACTCAGTTGAAGGCCAAATCGGATATTCCTGTACTCTACAAACAAAATACAACGAATGACATCTTCCAGTTGATTTACCTTTTCGATATGGGTAACAACAATGACAAGGCATTGGGTACTGCCGCTCAATATCTGGAATACCTCGGCACAGCCGACATGACTCCGGAAGAAGTAAAAAGCGAATTCTACCGCCTTGCTTGTTCATTCTTCGTATCTCCGGGCGCAAAACGTACTTATGTAGTGCTCTCCGGCCTCAGCGAGAACATGCCTGCTGCTATGGCTCTCTTCGAAAAACTGATGGCAAATGCCAAAGTTAATCCGGAAGCTTACACCAATATGGCTAATGATATCCTGAAATCACGCAAGGATGCCAAGCTGAATCAGATGCAAAACTTCTCACGCCTGGTGACTTATGCCACTTATGGTCCGAAGTCTCCGTCAACCAACATATTGACCGAAGCTGAACTGACTTCTATGGATCCACAACAACTTGTAGACCGTATCAAGCAGTTGAACAGCTTCAAACACCGTATTCTTTATTATGGCCCCAATAATCAGGATGAATTACTTGCCATCATCAATAAAGAACATCAGGCTCCGGAAACATTGAACGAAATTCCGGAAGGAAATAACTTCGAACCGTTGCTCACACCGGAAACGAAGATTTTCATTGCTCCGTATGAAGCTAAGCAAATTTATATGTCACAAGTCTCCAATAAGGGAGAGAAATTTGATCCTGCTGCAGAATCAGGCCGTCAATTGTATAACGAATACTTTGGTGGCGGTATGAACTCTATCGTATTCCAGGAAATGCGCGAAAGTCGCGGTCTCGCTTACTCGGCATGGGCCGGTATGTTGAAACCGTCTTACCTGACTGATCCTTACACTCTCCGTACGCAGATTGCTACGCAGAACGATAAGATGATAGATGCAATCAATACATTCAATGATATCATCAACAACATGCCTGAGTCAGAAGCTGCTTTCAAACTTGCTAAAGATGGTATGATTGCCCGCATGCGTACTGACCGTACTATCAAGATGGATGTCATCTGGGATTACATCAGTGCTCAATACCTGGGACAGAATGTGGATAGCCGCATCAAATTATACAATGATGTACAGAATATGACGTTGCAGGATGTTATTGACTACCAGAACAAGTGGATCAAGGGACGTACATATACTTATTGTATTCTTGGTGACAAGAAAGAATTGGATATGGAAAGTCTGAAGAAGGTAGGTCCGGTGATTGAACTGAAACAGGAAGATATCTTCGGGTACTAAAATTTCCAATAAATAAAAGGAAAAAAGGCTGTACAGAGTGTACAGCCTTTTTTTGTTAGCAATTTTCCTTGACTTCAATCTATAAATACTCCTTATTACACAAAAAATCCCCCTTCATCGTTGTGTGATTCCGTACTTTTGTCCACGCATTCATATTTTATCACATATCAAAGAACATAAGACAACCCATGAAACGCTTATCTATTTTTATTGTGGGAATAATGGTGGCTGTGGTAGCCATGTCCCGCACATTCGACATGAAACAGTTGGGAGCAGATGCCAAAGGTATCAAGTCCTGTACGGAACTAATCAACCGAACCATTGAAAAAGCAGCTTCGGAAGGTGGCGGAACTATTTATTTTCCTGCCGGAACTTACCTGACTGCTACCATTCACATGAGAAGTAACATAACGTTATACTTGGAATCGGGTGCCATTTTGCGTTTCTCCGACAAGTTTGAGGATTATCTGCCCTTCGTCACCTTACGTTGGGAAGGTACTGTGATGAAAAGTTTATCACCACTGATTTATGCACACTCAGCAGATAACGTAACCATTTCCGGACGTGGTACACTGGATGGAAACGGATTAAAATGGTGGCTGTGGGAATTTGATACCCGGAAAGTGATAAAAGAAAACGGCGGCAAACTCCCTGCCTTGGATAAACTGCAGCAGATGTGGGTGGACGCTAATAAAGATCTGGAAATATCCGACTATTACAAACCCTCATTGGAACGCCGTATGTTCCGCCCGCCTTTTATCCAGTTCTACGAATGTACCAACATCCTTATCGAGAATGTAAAGATCATAAACTCTCCTTTCTGGACTATCAATCCGGCATTTTGTGATAACGTTACGATACACGGGGTTACTATCAATAACCCGTCAAGCGATCCCAAAGGTCCCAATACGGATGGCATCAATCCGAGTTCCTGCCGGAATGTACGCATCTCCGATTGTTTTATCAGCGTTGGGGACGATTGTATCACCATCAAATCAGGACGTGATGCTGATGGACGTAAATATGGAAAAGCCTGTGAGAACATTACAATCACCAACTGCATTATGCTTTCCGGGCATGGTGGAGTAGTCATCGGTAGTGAAATGTCAGGTGGAGTAAAAAGAGTGGCAATATCCAATTGTGTATTCGACGGGACTAATGCCGGTATCCGGTTAAAAGCATCCCGTGGTCGCGGTGGTGTAGTAGAAGATATCCGGGTAGATAATATTGTAATGAAGAATATCCAGGGAGATGCCTTTATCTTCGACTTATTTTATGACCGTTTATCGAAAGTGGAACCTGTAAGTGAACGTACACCTATCTTCCGCAATATTCATTTGAGTAATGTCACAGGAAATGATATAAAACGAATAGGATATATAAAAGGAATTGAAGAGATGCCTGTATCAGAACTCTCCTTTTCCAATATGAATATGGTAGCCGAACAAGGATTTAAAGCGGAAACAGCAACAGATATACGATTTAACAATGTCAGCTTTACAGTGGACGAGGGACCATCATTCGACTTCAGACAATGCAATGGCATATTCCTGAATGATGTACGTTCAAAGAAGCCGATTGCCAATCAGCCGGTAGTAAATATAGAGAAGGATGTGGAGAATGTGAATATCATTCATTGCGACTCCACACAGATCATGAGAAAATAACTTCCAACAGATGATGTACAAATTACGCGGGGCTTTATGTGCCCCGCGTAATCTGATATTCAAGAAGTACTCTTTATTACTATTTTATGGTAACTAAAGTTCGTTGCAAAGATTCATCCTCCGAACTGCCACCTACCATAATATCATAAGTTCCCGAACAGACTCTCACCGTATTGGTTTGTTCATCCCACCACTCCAATTCCTTATCTTTCAAATCGAACTCTATGTTAACAGTCTGTCCGGCTGGGATAAATACACGCTTGAAAGCACGCAGTGTTTTTACAGGACCTTCCGCATCACCTTGCTTTTTGAGATAAACCTGAACGACTTCTTCACCGCCACGTTTTCCCGTATTTGTGACCGGAACAGTTAACTTCAAAGTTTGTCCGGCAGTAACCTCGCTCTTATCAAGAACAACTTTACCATAACTGAAAGTAGTGTAACTCAACCCATATCCGAATGGGAACAGCGGGGTATCCTGCATGTACCTGTAAGTTCTCCCGACCATATTATAATCTTCGAAATCAGGAAGCTGAGATACATTTCGATAGAATGTTACCGGTAACCTACCCGCCGGATTATAATCGCCAAACAGCACTTCGGCAACTGCTGTTCCACCTTGTTGTCCCGGATACCAAGCCTGCAGAATGGCTTCACATTTCTTAGTTTCAGATTCCAATCCGATAGGAGATCCGGAGCAGTTAACCAGAACAATCTTTTTGCCGGCACGGTGCAAAGCATCAATCAGTTCACGCTGAACCGCCGGAAGTTCAATATCCGTACGGTCACCTTTCTTAAAGCCAGGCAGGTTGACTCCCATTTCTTCTCCTTCAAGACTGGGAGATATGCCACTCGCAAAAATAACGATATCTGCCTCCTTCACTTGCTCGACGGATTTCTGAATATCGACCTCTCTCTTGAAACCAAGATCGAAGTTTAGCTGAGCATCACTTCTAAGATATTCAAAATCGAGTTCTATATCATAGGATTGACCGGCCTGAACCTTCATGGCATGGGTTGTTTTACGGGCACCATGCTTATTAGAGAAACCTTTCACTTCTTCTCCGTTTACACGAAGACGCCCGTTTCCGTAACAGTATACTTCAAGTACGATTTCTCCGGATTGTACAGGAGTAAATACACTATTATAAGTAGCAGAGAAGTCCGTCAGATTTACTCCCGGAGCGAAAACCGTGGCACCCGAAGTGCAGAAACGGAAAGGAGTGGTGACCTGAGTAGTAGTCACAGGACTACCTTTACGCGTCAGATTATTCCAGTAACGGGCAGTGAAACCAGGACCATCCGCCGACTTGCATTGGCTGAATGCACTATGAATCAAGGTTCTTTCTACCCACGGGCAACCTTGTTCATAAATCAGTTTATCATCAGCGCCGAGCAAATTCCGTACTCCATCCAGAATAGTTACGGTGTGCGGCGGCATTCCATTGTAATTTCCCCATTGCATGACAGAATCATTGGCATTGGATCCCATTACAGCTACTGTCAGCCCTCCACGCTTCAACGGCAAGAAGTTATCCTTATTCATCAGTAACGTCATGGATTTACGGGCTATTTTCAATGCCAATGAATCATGGGCAGCAGAAGCGACTACAGAGAAAGGTATTTTTGCCCAGGATACTTTTTCCAAATCATCCATTTCTCCCAGCTCGAAACGGGCTTTCAACAAACGTTTCACGGAAGTATTTACTTTTTCCTCAGAGATCAACCCTTTTTTTACACTTTCCACCAAAGCTTTATAGCTGGAACCACATTCCAAATCAGTACCACTCACTACAGCAGCGGCAGAAGCAGACTCAACGTCCGGATGCGTGTGATGTCCACGGTCATTATAAAAATCGGCAATGGCACCACAATCGGATACAACTATACCATCAAATCCCCATTCATCGCGTAAGATTTGCATTAACAAGCGGTTGCTGCCACAACAAGGTTCACCTTCAAAACGGTTGTAAGCGCACATCACTTCTTTTACTTCTCCTTCTTTCACTAAGGCTTCGAAAGGTGGCAAATATGTTTCATACAAATCGCGAGGTTTGATATTCTCTGCATTAAAAGAATGGCGGTTCCATTCGGGACCGGAGTGTACGGCAAAGTGCTTGGCACAAGCATGCAACTTATCATAGTTTCCGTCTGCAGGGCCCTGCAACCCTTTTACTACCATTACTCCCATCCGGCTTGTAAGATAAGGGTCTTCGCCATAGGTTTCGATACCTCTCCCCCAACGCGGGTCACGATAAATATTGACAGTAGGCGTCCACATAGTTAATCCCTGATAACGCTCACGGCTGTCTTTAGATGAATAATAAGTATTCTTGGCACGCGCCTCATCAGACACGGCAGTGAATACATCATATACCGTTTCGGGGCTAAATGACGCAGCCATACCTATAGGCTGAGGAAAAACGGTAGCTAACCCTGCACGAGCAACCCCATGCAGTGCCTCATTCCACCAATTATACGGTTTTATATCCAATCGTTCCACGGGACGGGAACCATCCATCATAAGTTGTACCTTTTCTTCCAGCGTCAGTTCTTTCACCAACAGATCTGCACGTTCTTCAGGAGACAATGAGGTGTTTTTGTAAGATACTTGTCCACAACCGGTCAAGACTAAAATAGGTAATAGATAAAAAAGTTTCTGTTTCATACTTTAAGGTTCAATTAATAGAACTTTGCAAAAGTACAAAACAGAAACTTCTTTTATGGGGAAATATTAGTTGTTGAAGTGTATTTTTTTACTCTTCGTACATCTTATCTATCAACTCCTTGTAGTTCTTTGCAACTACAGGGCGCTTCAACTTCAAGGTATTAGTCAGTTCACCACGTTCCATGCTGAAAGGTTCGGGTAAAAGAGTAAAGCGCTTCACTTGCTCATAGTGTGCAAACTGCTGTTGCAAGGTATCTATGCGAGCACGGAACAAACCGATCACCTTAGGATGCTGCAGCAGCTCTTCCATATCCTTATATTCAATCCCTTTTTCCTTGGCATAATCTTTCACGAAGCCATAGACCGGAACAATAAGGGCAGACACAAATTTACGCTGGTCGGCAATAATGGCAATCTGATCAATGTAACGATCAATAGCCAGTTTCGTCTCCAACGCTTGCGGACTAATGTATTTTCCGTTGGAAGTTTTAAACAAGTCCTTGATCCGCTCCGTCAGATATAGCTGCCCGTCTTTCATATAACCAGCATCACCGGTATGGAACCAGCCATCTTTATCAATAGCAGCAGCAGTAGCTTCCGCTTTCTTATAATAACCTTTCGTGATAGTCTTTCCACGCAGAAGTATTTCGTTCTCCTCACCGATTTTCACTTCCACATCGGGCATTATCGTACCTACCGAACCTATTTCATAACCTTTGTTGAGGAAACAGGAGACAGTAGCCGTCGATTCGGTCAGACCATAACCAACCAACATATTGATGCCTACCGAATGAACAAATTCACAGATTTCATCGGGCACGGCAGCTCCCGCAGTAGGGAAGAAATTACCGTTCTCAATACCAATCGTCTTTTTCAATAAAGCATAAACTGTCTTTTCGTAGAACTTATATTTCAGTTGGTTCATCAATGGCGGAGTTTTACCTTTACGCAGATAATCTATGTTATGTATCTTACCTACCTTAATGGCATCCAGCATCATAGCTTTCTTCAAGCCTGTTTCCTGAGCAATCTTCTCCTGCACACCGGCATACACTTTTTCCCAAAAACGGGGAACACTGCACATCAATGTCGGACGGATTTCTTTAATGGTAGTCTGGATATCCACCGGACGGAGGTTGATACAAATCTGCACGCCTTTATGAATACAAAGATATGTCCATGCTTTCTCGAAGACATGTGTCAAGGGAAGGAAGTTCATGGAAACATCCTGGTCGGTCATATCTACCAGACGGATATCATGGATGCGGAAAGCCTCCATATAGTTAGAGTGGTGCAACATTACCCCCTTCGGTTCACCGGTAGTACCGGATGTATAGAGAATGTTCGCAAGGTCATCATCCGATGCACGGGAAGTGCGTTCTTCCACGATATCGTTGTTCGGCAAACCTTTTCCTGTTTCCAGGAACTCGTCGAAATAGATGGAAGTCATATCACGAGGGTCGCGTACAACAGCCCGGTCGAAGATGATCAATTGCTGCAACGATTGACAAAAGCCAAAGACACTGAAAGCCGCATCATACTGGAATTGCTCGCCTACGAAGATGTAACGTATCTGGGCATCATTGATAATGTACTGTGCCTGTGCCGGTGAACTGGTAGCATACAGAGGTATGGTCACTGCACGGTTAGCAAATGCCCCGAAATCCACATAAAGGCATTCGGGCTTGTTCTGAGAAAAGATTCCTATGTTTTCTTCCTCCTGCACTCCTAACTCTACGAGTGCATTCGCAACTTGTCGAACTGTTTGTGAGAATTGATTCCAAGTGATGGGTATCCACTGCGACGTTTCGTAATCCCTGTATTTCAGAGCCACCTTGTCGCCATACTTCTCTGCCCGTCGATGTACGAGGACAGATAAATGATGATAAGTCATATTATTCATATATTGGTAAATACGGCACAAAGGTAGTGGTTTCATTTGAAACTATTTCTATATTGAGAATTAAATATTTAGTATATATTTCCGCAATATTAGTACTATCCTACTATAAAAAGAAGTGATTACCCTACATTTTTGTTCGTTTTTCCAAAGAAATACAAATATATGTATATATTTGCACCCAATAATTTTTTAAATATCAACGCAATTACTTAACTAACATGAAAAAGATTTTAGCATTAGTCGCCATATTGGCGATAGGTTTAGGGAGTATCAACGCACAGGAAAGCCTCAGATGGGGTGTCACAGCAGGTATGAATGTAAGCAGCCTCAACGTAACCGGATTGGACAGCCGCGTAGGTTTCCATGCAGGCGTCAAGGCTGAATTAGGACTGCCTCAGTTTACGGAAGGTCTTTATATGGATTTCGGAGCGCTGCTTTCGCTGAAAGGCGCCAAAGTCGAAGCAGGCAGTATGGCCAGTTTCAAGATCAACCCGTACTATTTGGAGATTCCGGTACACATTGGCTATAAATATGCTGTAAATGAAAATTTCTCCTTGTTTGCCAATGCAGGTCCTTACATTGCAATCGGTCTGTTCGGTAAGGCAAAAGTTACAGCCGACGGCAGTTTGGTAGATGGAGGTTCCAAGGTTTCCGAATCAGAGAACGTGTTTGGTGATGACGGATTCAAACGTTTCGATCTTGGATTGGGGCTGAAAGCAGGTATAGAAATCAGTAAGAAGTATCAGTTCTCCATCGGCTACGACTTCGGATTCATTGAAGCTGAAGAGTTGATGGGCTGCAAAAATAGAAACCTAATGATTTCTTTAGGACTTATGTTTTAAACGATATCAAGAATAGAGGAGGGCGTTGAATAACGCCTTTCTCTATTTCTCTCCCCCTTTCCACACTCTGCCCCTCTCTATTTATCTGCATCAACAGTGGAAGGGTATTTTTATCCTGTCGATTAAGCATATTTCAGTATTTATCCGTAAGTTTGCATCACAATAATTTAACTGATTGAGATATGGTTTACGATATACCAACAATGCTTTCTGAGGCAACCGGAGTTCTTAAGTCTCTGATTGCTATCCCTTCTCTTAGCCGCGATGAAGAAAAAGCGGCTGATTATCTACAGAATTATATAGAATTGCAAGGCATGGCAACCGGGCGAAAAGGCAATAATATCTGGTGTCTCAGCCCGATGTTCGATTTAAATAAACCCACATTGTTACTAAACTCACATATTGACACCGTGAAAGCCGTGAACGGTTGGCGAAAAGACCCATTTACCCCAACCTTGGAAAGTAACGGAAAACTATACGGGCTGGGAAGTAATGATGCCGGCGCAAGCGTTGTCAGCCTATTGCAAGTCTTTCTACAGCTTTGCCGCACCACGCAGAAATACAATCTCATTTATCTTGCTTCCTGTGAAGAAGAAGTGTCCGGAAAGGGTGGTATCGAGTGTGTATTACCGGAACTTCCTCCGATCCACTTTGCCATTGTAGGCGAACCTACCGAGATGCAGCCCGCTATTGCAGAAAAGGGACTAATGGTACTGGATGTAACTGCTTATGGTAAAGCCGGACATGCTGCACGAAACGAAGGAGACAATGCTATATATAAGGTATTGGAAGATATCGCATGGTTCCGCGATCATTGCTTTGAAAAAGTATCCCCGCTGTTAGGTCCTGTAAAAATGAGTGTAACACAAATAAATGCAGGTACACAGCACAATGTAATCCCAGACCGTTGCACATTTGTGGTAGATATCCGCAGTAATGAATGTTATAGCAATCAGGAGCTATTTGCCGAAATACAAAAACATATTTCTTGCGAAGCCAAAGCACGTTCGTTCCGCTTAAGTTCTTCCCACGTAGAAGAACAACACCCGATAGTACAACGTGCTGTGGCAATGGGACGTGTGCCTTTTGGTTCTCCTACCCTCTCCGACCAGGCACTCATGTCATTTCCTTCTCTCAAAATGGGTCCGGGAAAGAGTAGTCGTTCCCACACTGCAGATGAGTTTATCTTTATAAAAGAGATAGAAGAAGCCATCGGCTTGTATCTTGATCTTCTGGATGGAGCAACCATCGATTTCTAACCCCTCCTCCCCAAGACAGCTGCTTTCAAATAAGGGGATAAAGACATCTGACATAAGGGACAAAGACATCAAAGCCAAGAGATTATCGCATCAAGATACTGGCAGTTTCAGGTGTTAACCAAGGTTGACAGGCCTGTTAACCTTGGTCAACGGGTCTGTTAACTGCCGTTGACAAGCCTGTCAACCTTGGTTAACACCCGATTATCCTTTAGGAAAAATAAAAGAATCAATAAGGTAAAACAAAACTATACCTGATACGCTACCTATTCAGCCACGGCTCCGGATTCAGTTTCTCCTTCTCCTTACGCAACTGGAAGTGCAGCACTGTACGTCCATTGTCTGCACCATCCGAGAATACTTGTCCGAGGACTTGCCGGGCAGTTACAGTATCGCCCGTCTTCACTGAGGCTGAAGATAAGTTACAGTAGACAGATATGTAGTTTCCATGACGGATTAAGATATTGAAAAGACCGTTCAGCTGGAAAACAGCAGCCACCTTTCCATTAAAGATAGCACGTGCCTGTGCACCGGGCTTGCCTTGAATATCTATCCCTTTATTATCCAGTTTCACATTACGAAGCCCCTCTACAGAATACTGTCCATAGCGGCTGGTTATAATATAAGGTCCGGTAATAGGCATTGGCAACTTGCCACGGTTACTGACAAAGCTACCGGAAAGTTCCCGGTCTGCCTTATCCATCGTATAGGTTTCAAGAGGCGCCGCTTTCTTCGTTGTAGCCTTTTCGGAAGAAGAAGTTGCAGCCGATTTCGTTTCTTTGGCAGCAGCTTTTTTACGGGCAGCAGCTTCCTTGCGGGCTTCTTCAGCTGCACGTTTACGGGCTTTCTCTATTTCCTCGGCTATCAAACGATCGATACGTGCATTCAACTGGTTGGCTTCCTTACGCTTTTTATTGAGTTCATTTTGCAAACCGCGTTGTTTCTTCTGCAGGTTGGCCACCAAAGTCCTCTTTTCTTTTTCCTGAGCTTCCAACTTTTCTTTCTCGACTTCACGCTCTTTCAGTAAACTGGCTTTCGCTTTCTTTACCTGTTGCAGTTCTGTTTTCTTTTGATTGACCTGTTCTTGTTTTTTCAGAATCTCTTCGCCTTGCAGACGCTGATAGTCGGCATATTCGCGCACATAGCGCATACGGCGATACGTCTGCGACAACGTTTTGGCCGAAAGAATAAAAAGAAGCTTTTCCTGGACAGAACGATTCTTATACAAATATTGAACAGAAGCTTCATACTTCTTTTTCTTATCCTTCAAATCGTTTTCAAGGCGAACCAATTGACGTTCCAGTTTGGAGAGTTCACGATCTATAGTCTCCATATCATTATTGATGGCAAGGATGTACCGTTTCCGTTCTTCTATCTGTCCGGTAAGGGCGGCAAGCCCGTTCAACTGGCTACCTACATCTTTCTTTGTAGTGTTCAAGAGTGTTTCCGACTCAGCTATCTGCTTTTGCAAAGCGCCCCGTTTACTTTCCAACTCTTTTATCATCTTGTTGGATTGGGCGCAAAGCGGCAGAGCCAGACAGAAACAACCTATGAAGATACAAAGAAAATGTCTCATAACTTCGCCAGCATCTCTAAAAGTTCAGTCCATTCAACTTTAGTATATCTGGAAGACACCTGAGTAGGTGTCAACGATATCTCTTTGTTCGAGAAGTCAGTAAGAACAATTTTACCTTTCTCTAAAGAAGGGATACCCAGTTCTTTGCCCGTCAAAGTGGCCTTACCACCGGGTTTGGCAGCATCAAAAAGAATCTTTTCCAGATAGGCAAAGTCTGCCTTCCTAGGCAGGATGTCTTTCAATTCTTTGCGGGTAGCCTGAACATAACGTTTTCCCATACGATCTACAACCAGTACATCGTTGGGAGTGATTTCCAATCGAGCTATTTCACTGCGAAGAATAGGCATCAAAAAAGAAAGTTGCATACGTTCTCCGCTCACAAGCTTCATTGTACCATTCACTGTAACTGTACCTCCTTTATTAGGAATGGTCAGTTGTACCTTAGAAGACAAATAGCGGGGTTCTCCTGTTGATGAAGTCATTTTCCGGGAAGTCTTACAGCCGGAAAGACCTAGCACTAGACTTAGGAGAAGCAAAAAGGGCAGGATACGAATACATCCTGCTGTGCTGTATTTGCTGTGTAATACTCTCATTCTGGTATATATTTCTTTTTCTCAATCTTCTTTTTCAATGTTTTGGACTCACTGCCCATTTCCTGGGCCTGCTTCCAATACTTCAAGGCACCGTCCACATCACCGGTCATATAATAGATATCACCGCAATGCTCTACAATGGTGTCACTCTTATCACCCTCATTCTTCATAGCATCGTCTATATAAAGGCGTGCTTCAGCATAATTACCTTTCTCAAATAAAATCCAGGCATAAGTATCCAGGTAAGTAGAATTATTCGGCTCAGCCTTCACGGTTTTATAACTCATTTCCTCCGCTTTATCCAGATCACGACGTTCCAGAGAAAGATAATAAGCATAGTTATTCATGGCTCCGATATTCGCCGAATTGTAAACCAATGCAGAATCATAAGCGGCATAGGCCTCTGCATTCATCTTTTTCGTATGATAAATATCACCCATGATGGCATAGAAATCCGAAACGACTTCTTTCTTGCTCTTTTCCGTAATGTTTCCCAATGCCTTCTGGCAAACGGCAAGTGCATCGTCTGCCCGTTCTGCCTGATTATAAGCTATAGCAAGATAGAAATAGAATTCCAACATATCCGGATTGGATTCAACACCTGCCTCACAAAGCCGGATCACTTCTTTATAATCTTCTTTACGAACCGCTTCACCCAGAAGCGTCATACGGGCGGCTGTGTTGGTAGGATCTATGTCCAACACCTGTTCCAGCACAGGCATTGTTTCTTTATTCATCCCTTTGGAAAGGAGATATTGGGCATAGAGCATAGGCATTTGTGCATCGTCCTGATCCTGTTCCAAGATACGGTCGAAAAGAGTAATCACGCGAGTACTATCCTTGCCTGCCCGTTCATTCTCAACCACAAACTGGCGCATCACATTCAATTTAGTATCGGAAGGTACTTTCTTGTTCAGCAAAAGGGTATCCAATTGCTGTTCATAGAGTTCTTTCTGTCCGGTCTGCTCATAGTAGGATGCCAGTGAGTACATGGCCATGGCATTATCCGGCTCGGTAGCAAGTACCTTCTTGTACATGTTGTAAGCTTCATCCTTTTTGCCATTCTGCATATAGACATCCCCCAGCACTACTTGATAACGCATATCCATCGGATATTCTTCCACCAGACTTTCAATCTCACGGAAAGCACTCTGATTATCTTTCATCTGTAAGTAGATGCGGAATTTCTCCATACTGAGCTGCTCGTTCTTACCCATTTTTTCTTCCAGACGATTCAGAGTAGTAATCACATTATCATACTCTTCCAAACGATTATATATTTCCAGCAAGCTGTACAGAGCATCCATCTTATCCGGGAAGCGGGTGACCATGCTTTCCAGCAAGTCAGTAGCCTTTTGCATCTCGTTCTGTTGTTGGTACAGGCTTGCCAGTCCCTGACTATACCAGTAATTATCCGGATCATTCTCCACAGCTTTTTCTAAAGCTGCCTGTCCCTGGGGAACTTGTTTAAGGAACATGTAATATTGCGATATTTCATATAGAGCCGATGACGCATTCGGATTGATGCTCAGACAGTGCTGCAACAAATCGAAAGCAGCTCCATAATCATTTTGCATCTTCAGGCGGGAGGCTTCCAGAAAGAAGTAATCGTATTTACGCTGTTGTTCGGGCGTAAGCATAACCTGCGTCTTCATCCCTTTCCGTTGCTTCTTACCTCCCTGACGGGAAGTGCCACACGATACAAGTAACGCGCACAACAAGAAAAGCGATAGTATGTTAAATCTAATCTTCATCATCAGTTGCAATTATCAATGTTACACTCCCGTATGGCCGAAACCACCGGCACCGCGCACCGTTTCATCCAACACTTCCACTTCCTGCCAGGTGGCTTGTTCGTGGCGTGCTATCACCATCTGGGCTACACGTTCCCCATCTTCTATCACAAAAGTCTCCGATGACAGGTTTACAAGGATGATACAAACTTCCCCACGGTAATCGGCATCAATCGTTCCCGGAGAGTTCAACACAGTAATACCTTTCTTTATAGCCAAACCACTGCGAGGACGTACTTGTGCTTCGAATCCCGGCGGCAGGGCAATATATAATCCCGTAGGTACTAGGCAACGCTGCATCGGAGCTAACGAAATAGGTTCTGAAAGATTAGCACGGATGTCCATTCCTGCGGACAGTTCGGTGGCATAAGCCGGAAGCGGATGTTTCGATTTATTAATGATTTGTACGTTCATATTCAAGTCGTTTACTATATTAACGGGCGAAAATACGGAATTTGAAGCAAAATAATGATACATTTGCAGTTAAATAATAACAAAGTAACCATGATGAATTGGAATACCCTCATATCTGCCAAGCGTTTCGGACTGGAAGAGTTTCATCAGGAGCGTCACGAAAACCGTTCAGAGTTCCAGCGTGACTATGACCGTCTCGTTTTTTCAGCTCCTTTCCGCCGCTTGCAGAACAAAACACAAGTCTTTCCCCTTCCGGGTAGTATTTTCGTACACAACCGCCTGACACATAGCCTTGAGGTATCCTGTGTAGGCCGCTCATTAGGGACTGATGTAGCCAAGGCAATCCTTGCCCGTCAGCCCGAACTGCAAAATTCTTATCTTCCAGAAATAGGTTCCATTGTATCAGCTGCCTGCCTGGCACACGATTTAGGTAATCCCCCTTTCGGACACTCCGGAGAGCGGGCCATCTCCACTTTTTTCTCCGAAGGAAAAGGTATGGCACTGAAAGAGCAACTTCCTGCCGCACAATGGGAAGACTTGACACATTTTGAAGGAAACGCCAATGCTTTCCGCTTACTCACCCATCAGTTCGAAGGACGGCGCAAAGGTGGCTTCGTTCTTACCTACTCCACTCTGGCAAGCATCGTAAAATACCCCTTTTCATCGAGTTTAGCCGGTAAAAAGTCCAAATTCGGCTTCTTCACTACAGAAGAAGAAAGTTTCCGACGGATAGCCGAAGAACTGGGAATGAAGAGGCTAAATGATGATCCACTGAAATATGCCCGCCACCCGCTCGTCTACCTAGTAGAAGCAGCAGACGACATCTGTTACCAGATGATGGACATTGAAGATGCCCATAAACTAAAGATACTCACTACCGGAGAAACACAAGATTTACTCCTTTCTTACTTTCCTGAAGAGCGTAAGGCTCACATGCTCAAAACACTGGATTTTGTCAGCGATGTCAATGAGCAAATAGCTTATCTACGTTCTTGTGTCATTGGATTGCTAATCCAGGAATGTACTCAGGCCTTCCTGAACAATGAAGAAAGAATATTGGAAGGAGAATTCGAGGGAAGTCTCATCAAACATATATCCGAACTGCCTGCCAGTGCTTACAATCATTGTGCCGACATTTCTTTAAAGAAGATTTATCGCTCACGCGATGTATTGGATATTGAACTTGCCGGTTTCCGCATCATCAGTACTCTGCTCGACTTAATGATAGATGCCGTTCGTTCACCTGAGAAGGCTTACTCACAGCTACTCATCAACCGGGTATCCGGCCAGTATAATATAAAAGCGCCCATACTCTATGAAAGAATACAGGCGGTATTGGATTATATCTCCGGTATGACAGATGTCTTCGCTCTCGACCTCTATAGGAAAATAAATGGGAATAGTCTTCCGGCAGTATGAGATAACAGAATTCCAAATTTAGCTATTCTATGTTCAAAAACATCCAATAACGGCATTTGAGACTCCTAAACGATTAATGATGCATCAATAACCTTAAATCTTTTTTTTATATTTGCCCAGCCTTCTACCTCATTCAGGTGTCAGCATTTAAAGAAAAGAATTTGAAAGATGATTGATTTATATAGAATAGAACTAAATTAAATATCTACTATTATGAAGAACTTTTATGTATTTCTTGTTAGTGCCTTATTCCTACTACCCACAGTACAAGCTGTAGAAACGGATTACAGGCAGGGGCTTTCTATCTGGTTCGACACTCCCAACAGTTTGGCCGGACAAGCTGTATGGTTACGAAGCAATGGTAACCGGGGAGCTAATCTCGACCGGGAATGGGAAAGTCGGTCACTACCAATCGGAAACGGTAGCCTGGGAGCTAATATTCTAGGCTCGGTTGCCGCCGAAAGAATCACCCTCAATGAAAAAACGCTCTGGAGAGGCGGACCTAATACGTCCGGTGGTGCCGACTATTATTGGAACGTTAACAAACAATCCGCCCCTATTCTAAAAGAAATCAGGCAGGCATTCACCGAAGGAAACGGAGAGAAAGCAGCACAACTGACCCGCAAAAACTTCAACGGATTAGCTGCTTATGAAGAAAAAGACGAACACCCGTTCCGATTCGGCTCATTCACCACGATGGGAGAACTTTATATAGAAACCGATTTAAGTGAACTACGAATGAAGAACTACCGCCGCATATTATCTTTGGATTCAGCCATGGCCGTGGTACAATTCGACAAAGAAGGCGTGCAATACCGCCGCAAGTATTTCATATCTTACCCGGACAGTGTGATGGCAATGGAGTTCTCCGCCGATAAAGCAGGAAAGCAGAATCTTGTATTGAGCTATGCCCCAAACCCAGAAGCCCAAAGCAATATACGTACCGATGGAACCGACGGTTTAGTGTATACCGGAGTCCTGAACAATAACGGAATGAAATTTGCTTTCCGCATCAAAGCGATTGCAAAAGGCGGAACCGTTATAGCACAGAATGACCGGTTGATAGTGAAGGGTGCCGACCGGGTAGTATTCCTGCTCACCGCAGACACCGACTACAAGATGAACTTCAATCCGGATTTCAAAAATCCGAAAACTTACGTAGGCGATGATCCGGAACTCACAACGCAATCCATGATGAACCAAGCGTTGTTGAAAGGATATGAGACATTGGCTAACAACCATAAAGCAGACTATACGGCACTGTTCAACAGAGTTAAACTGACCTTAAACCCCGATGTTACCGGGTCCGATTTGCCAACCTACCAGCGTTTGGCAAACTACCGGAAAGGACAACCGGACTTCCGCCTGGAGGAACTGTACTATCAATTCGGGCGCTACCTGTTGATAGCCAGTTCACGACCGGGAAATCTACCGGCCAACTTGCAAGGAATGTGGCACAATAACCTGGACGGCCCTTGGCGTGTGGATTACCATAATAACATCAATATTCAGATGAACTACTGGCCAGCCGGTCCTACGAATCTTAGCGAATGTACCTGGCCGTTGATCGACTTTATCCGGGGATTAGTGAAACCGGGTGAGAAAACTGCACAAGCCTACTTTGCCGCACGCGGCTGGACAGCTTCCATTTCTGCCAATATATTTGGATTTACCTCACCGCTTTCCAGTGAGATAATGGCATGGAATTTTAACCCGATGGCCGGTCCGTGGCTGGCAACGCATATCTGGGAGTATTATGACTACACGAGAGACCGGAACTTCTTGAAAGAGGTTGGCTATGATCTGATTAAGAGCAGTGCACAATTCACTGTAGATTATCTGTGGCACAAGCCAGACGGTACCTATACAGCCGCTCCCTCTACATCCCCCGAACACGGTCCGGTTGACGAAGGCGCCACCTTTGTACATGCCGTAGTGCGTGAGATTCTTCTGGATGCCATTGAAGCAAGTAAAGTACTGGGCGTAGACAGCAGAGAACGCAAGCATTGGCAAGAAGTGCTGGCCCACCTTGTTCCTTACAAAATAGGACGCTACGGACAATTACTGGAATGGTCGAAAGACATCGATGATCCCAACGACAAACATCGTCATGTAAACCATTTATTCGGTTTGCATCCAGGACGCACACTTTCACCAGTAACTACTCCGGAACTGGCAAAAGCAGCAAGAATCGTGTTAGAACACCGTGGTGACGGAGCAACCGGCTGGAGTATGGGATGGAAGTTAAACCAATGGGCAAGACTTCAGGATGGTAATCACGCATATACCCTGTTCGGCAATCTGCTGAAAAACGGCACTCTGGATAACCTGTGGGATACACATGCACCATTCCAAATAGACGGAAACTTTGGAGGAACAGCCGGTGTAACAGAAATGCTCCTGCAAAGCCACATGGGCTTCATTCAGTTGTTACCAGCACTACCGGACGCCTGGAAAGACGGGCTGGTAAGTGGGCTTTGCGCCAAAGGAAACTTTGAGGTTTCCATCTCTTGGAAAAACAATCGGCTGGATGAGGCAATACTTGTATCAAAAGCAGGGACTCCATGTACTGTCAGATATGGAGACAAGACACTTTCATTCAAAACTATAAAAGGAAAGGTGTATAAAATCAAAGCCGACGGAGATAAACTGATGCAAATCCAATAGAAGTTTTAGCTACACCAAAGAAAATAAGAAAGCGGAGAGTGAGTTCATTCTCCGCTTTCTTATTTTTATTCAGCACTTTTCATCTACTTGGAAAGAAAACTTTATTAGCTCCGGAGGTCAGTTTACATGACTCCGGTTCGTTTTCTATGAACGACTGGATATGACGGATGCGCTTTTCTGCCAAGATTTCGTCTACAGCAATCAGAATGCCGGTTTCTTCTACATCACCGAAACCATAGTTAATGGCAGTACCGAACATACGCATAGTCGGACTCAAACTCATGTAAGCATTCACCAACGGCGGAATGTTATACCCCAACTTACGTATCTCACAATTCAATATTTTATAGTCTTCCTTAAAGGTATTCTTACAGAACAAAGCAGCCAAATCCTCCTCCTTAGCTTCCATTTCAAGCGGTTTCATCGGAGTTATCAAATTTTCCTTATCCCCAAAATGTTTCTTCAGGAAATAAAGAATCATGTCTCTTCCCTGACGATGATAACTTGGATACATAGTTACTTTACCAAAGAAATACTTCACATTGGGCATTACCACCGTCAGTGCTCCTAAGCCGTCCCACAGATTATCCAATGCAAATAAGCCTTTACTACCGGCACGGGTAGATTGATACTCAACTGTAACAAACGAACGTCCCAACTCAATGGTAGTAGGGAGATACTCCTTCAAAAACTTTTCAGAGAAATTGAACATGTGGGCTGTAGCCAAAATGGGAGCCCCCTTTTCGTCATACCGAACGTCTGTACCAAGAAGGTAACGATAACCACCTAATATCTCTTCCGCCTCCGGATTCCAGACAATCAACTGTTTGTAGGGATTTTCCATGATATCGTATTCATCGATATCCAGCGGTTTTCCTGTACCTCCGCCTGCTGCACGAAAAGCGATCTCACGTAAACGTCCGATTTCTCTCATTATATTCGGAGAATCCTGAGCTGTAATGATATAAATCTGATTATGGCTCTTATTCGTCATACGCAGACGCTTCTCTTCGGTCAGTTCCGCTTTCAGAAGCTCCTTACTTATAGGTTCAATAATCTCTTCCATATATTCTTGTTAGTAGTTCTTTAATTCACTTTATACCTTATCACTTTACAACTTATATACGATATCCTTCACATAGGCCGCCCACTCGGTAGGAGTCTTTGATTTATCAAATGTCTGCCAGGAGATAGGTTTCCCAATGGTTACGGTAAACGTTTTATGACGATTCTTCAGCATCTCATCCGCAAGATAGAGCATAGCTATATTAACCTTAATACCCAGGAATTTGCAGATGTTAGCCAAATTATAAAAAAAGTTCGAATTCCGGCCCTCGAAATGAATAGGGACAACATCACGATGTGCCTGCACACTCTTCACGACAAAGGTCTTTTTCCAATCCAAGTCACGGATCACCCCATTCTGACGGCGGGAACACAACCCGGCCGGAAACATAATCAATTGATCATCGGATGCAAAGCCTGCTTCCACCATTCTCGGAAAATCTTTTGCCTGTTTTCCGGTCTTATTAATAGGTATACAGAGAGGGGCTAATCCTTGCAGGTTCATCAGCAAGTCATTTACCATATACTTCACCTTACCATTATAAAAAGAACCCAGTATATATCCCAAAGCCACACCATCCTGACCTCCCAATGGATGATTGGAGACAAAGGTGTAAAGTCCTTCTTTCGGTAGATTTTCTTCTCCCTTCACCACGATATTGGCATCCAGAAATTCCAGGCAGGCTTTTAAAAAGTCTACGCCCACTTTATCCTTAGAATCGCGCAGGAAAACATTCAGTTCTTCCTGATGAACAATTCTTTTCAGATAAGAAACTACGAATCTGGGGATATACTTATAGTACTTCGGAGCCTTTTCCCGGAGTACTTTATCAATATCAATCAAAAATAAAGAGTCGTCAGCCATTCTTTTAAGATGAAATGATTGCGCAAAATTAACTCATCTTTTTAATTATACGCAATAAAATTGTCTAAAACTGCACCCAAAAACAAACAAAAGACGCCCAAAAACTATCAAATGATAGTTTTTGCCCTAAAGATTGCTTGAAATACGTCCATCGGAGTTAGATAACTTTCGTAAAATTGCAACATCGAAAGTCAAATAAACGAATAACTATATAAAAAAGGAGAACGATATGAACAGTATTACATTCCAAAAAGATTTGCTCGGAGTACAAAACGATTTATTACGTTTCGCATACAAATTAACCTCCGACCGTGAAGAGGCAAATGATTTGCTTCAGGAAACCTCATTAAAGGCATTGGACAATGAAGATAAATATGTACCCGACACTAATTTCAAAGGCTGGATGTACACCATCATGCGCAATATCTTTATTAATAACTATCGCAAGGTGGTTCGCGACCAGACCTTCGTAGACCAGACAGATAATCTTTATCATCTTAATCTGCCACAGGAATCCGGATTTCAAAGCACCGAAAGCGCTTATGACCTGAAAGAGATGCACCGCATAGTAAATGCCTTGCCACGCGAATATAAGATTCCATTCTCTATGCATGTATCCGGTTTCAAATACCGCGAAATTGCAGAAAAGCTGGGATTACCCTTAGGCACAGTAAAGAGCCGCATATTCTTTACACGCCAAAAATTGCAGCAAGAACTGAAAGACTTCAGATAACCTGACAGGCAAGATAAAACCAAGTATTACCTTATTCAACCTAAACCGATAACGTTTTGATATAGCACCTGAAAACTATCAATTGACCACCCAAAAACTATCAATTGATAGTTTTCCCCCCATTTAATGCGAGAATTCCGTCCGTAAAAGTGATGCATTCTTCGTAAAATTGCAAAGTCAAAAGGCAAAACAAAAGAATAACTATTGAAAAGGAGAATTGATTATGAATAACAGTATTACATTCCAAAAAGAATTGCTCGGGGTACAAGACGATTTATTACGCTTTGCATACAAATTAACCTCGGACCACGAAGAAGCAAACGACCTACTCCAGGAAACCTCTTTAAAGGCGTTAGATAACGAAGATAAATATGCACCTGATACGAATTTCAAAGGATGGATGTATACCATCATGCGTAACATCTTTATCAACAACTACCGTAAAGTAGTTCGCGATCAGACTTTCGTAGACCAAACAGATAATCTCTATCATCTCAACTTACCGCGGGATTCGGGATTCGATTGCACGGAAAGCGCATACGACTTGAAAGAGATGCACCGTATAGTAAATGCTCTGCCCCGTGAATATAAGATTCCATTCTCAATGCACGTATCCGGTTTCAAATACCGCGAAATTGCAGAGAAGCTGGGATTACCATTAGGTACAGTAAAAAGCCGTATCTTCTTTACCCGACAGAAGTTACAACAAGAATTGAAAGATTTTGTTTAAGAATAAAGAATAATAATAAGCAGAATCAATACATCATATAAAATTTTAGTTGTGTTAGAGAGATAATGGGCAGGCAGGAGTAATCCGGTCTGCCCTATCTTTTTTAGGGATCTACTCCATACCCGAACCATAGCAAAACCGTACTTGCTCCGTACATTCTCCACTCAGAGGTACTTCTACAAGGAGAAAGTACGGGATTGGTACGGAACAAGTGCAGCCCAGGTAGGTATTTGATTAGTAAAATTTGGGGGCAGGAGGATTTTCTCCTTTATAGTCTTTATTCGTATAAACACGTATCCAGTCGATATACATGGCAGGCATCGCGTCTTTCTTCCATTCGGAAGGTATGATGGCGCCGGGCCAGGCATTCGGATTGGTAGAGATACCTGTACTGAAAATCAGGAAAAAGCCCTGCGGATCACTCCAAGGCCAGTCGGTATTGCCATCAGCCCCTTTGTTATGTTCAAAATAGGCTTGTCCGTTGACACCTCCTACAATACGGTCGGGATACCATTCCAACCAATAGATATTCCACTGGGACATATCAGCAAGATCAATAGTGGAAGTGACACTGCCCGAACCACCTACCACACCGGCATAATGATTCTCGGAATGCAGCGTGAAGTGGGCACGGTCATTCAGCGTCTTCTTCGGATTCTCCAAAAGGTCGATTTCACCGTTCTTCGGCCAGGGACGGTTATTGTTGCCCATAAACCAAAGGGCATCATTAAAGCCTACATAGGAAGTACGTTTGAAGCGGATTTCAATGCGCATATTCTCGGTGAAATTGCACCAAAACTCCTTACTTCCCGGTAAAGAAGTACGGTAACAACCGTGAGAATACTTCACTTTCTTACCAAAACGGTTGTCTATCGAATCTTTCTCTTCCACACTCCAGATGCACAAAACCCCATCCTCTACCTTTGAGCATTTCCGGTTATCGACCTTTGCCGTACGAGACATGTGCATGCCTCTATGTTCTATAAAGCCAAGTGGAAGCCCCTTTTTCGTATCTTTACCATTAAACTCATGGGCTGTATAGAAATACCAGCTATCCACTTTAGGGTGTCTGTCCCCTTCCTTCAGAAGCAACACATCCCCCGGATGATCATAAACCAGCGTTTCATCATCTTTCTGCAATTTCCTTCCTGCTTGTCCGCCATCGGGATAAGACAGACTGCCGGAAAGCCATGCCATAGCGATTATAGCAACGATTGAATATTTCATCATACTATTTTGTCAGAATACCTACTTCACCGACAGATACGGCGTTTTTGTTATTTATCTCCGACAAAGACTCCAGTTTAAAGTAACGGGCAGGATACGTCTTGCCGAATCGTACAAAATAAGGCACGGGATTGTGCATGATATTGCTGAACTCACCACCCGCCTCACATTTAGTCCACGACTGACCATCAAGACTGACGTAGAAAGCATACTTATAGATAGTTCCCGTTAAATCTTCTTCCAGAGAGGGAGCATAGCTGAAACCATTCATACTCACTTCATGTCCCATATCGACTACCAATGGTGTAAGTGCAGAAGCACGCCAAACCGTTTTACGATTTCCATCAATAGCCTTGTGGGAATCTGTATTGCCACCAACCACCTGCCATCCATCAACTGGTACATCGCTGAGTTGTACTTCTTCATTCTTATCTGCAAGAGGTTCTGCGTAGAAAAGGCCGACCGCAGTTACATTAGCCACACCACGGGCAGAACGAATGGTTACACGAATACGCTCCGGACAAGTATCAGAGAAACGTACAAGACGCTTATACCCTACAGTTGTGCCTTCTGCCATATGAATCCAGGAGCCATCTTTATACGCTTCTACAAGGAAACTTTCAATACGTTGTCCTTTGGAGATATCTTCCTGAATCATAAAAGCATTCACCAACGCATCTTTCTGTATATCATATTGGCGGACTGTACCGGAAGTTCCATGCCATGCCTCGTTTCCTTTCAGCACATAATTACAGGCAAAAGTTTTCTTTAAATAACTGGAAAATTCTTTCAGCCGCTGCACATCATTTTCATTGATCAACCCACGAAGGTCGGGCGGAATATTCAATAAAAGAACGGAATTATAGCCTACTGATTTGAAATAAATATCCGTCAGATGATTTAAAGACTTCACCTGCTTGTCCTGATCGGTATGATAAAACCAACCCGGACGAATGGAAACATCCACCTCAGAAGGATACCAGAAAAGTTCGGTAGCGCGAGCCACTATATCACGTCCGCCTAAGTCCTTTACCTTGCCGAAGATACCCAATTCTTTATTCTGTTCGCCGGAACGGGGATAAATACCCGGAGTCAGAGCTGTAGCACTCCATTCTGTTTCACGACCGATACCTTTTTCATTGCCTACCCAACGAACGTCATCACCCATGATAGCAGTAACTGCTTTAGGTTGCAGGCGGCGGATGGTGCGCAGAATGGCATCCCAGTCATAGATTTGTTTTTTGCCGTTAGGACCTTCACCGTTGGCACCGTCAAACCACACTTCATGGACTTCACCGTAATTGGTGAGCAATTCGGTCAGTTGCTCGATGAAAAACTGGTTGTAGGCAGGGGAATCACCATAGCAAGAGGCATTACGATCCCAAGGGGAGAGGTAAACTCCAAATTTGATGCCATACTTCTTGCAAGCATCGCGCAATTCACGTACCACGTCTCCCTTTCCATCTTTCCAAGAGGAAGAGGCCACGGAGTGACGGGTCGTTTTGGTAGGCCAGAGACAGAAGCCATCGTGATGTTTGGCGGTGATGATGGCCATCTTGAAACCGGATTCTTTAAGAGTCCTCACCCATTGTTCGCAGTCCAGCGAGGTAGGATTAAAGATGGCAGGATCTTCAGTACCATCTCCCCACTCTCGTCCGGTGAAAGTATTTACACCAAAATGCAGGAAAGCGGTCAGTTCCATACGCTGCCACTCCAGTTGTTGGGGAGTGGGTACAAGGCGTGAAGCCATATCTATCTTTTCCGCAACTGTAGCATCAGCGGGAAAAGCAACGTGCTTTTCATAATAAGTTTCTTGTGCCTGCAATCCGGAAAGGATTGTAAGACTAAGAACTGTAGTTAGAATCAGGTTTTTCATGCTATCTTATGTTATAGGTTTCGATCTATTTCAAAGGACGGATTGTAAACCGGAATGTGTAATCCTGCACAGGTACACGATACTGCGGCAACACTCCAGGACCACAGGTAGCCGTACCGACTCCTGCCTGTGCGGCATCCAGATGAACAGTTATCACTCCTTCGCGCCGTAGTTGATTGATATGCGTTGCCGCATCCAGATTCTCATCCGTAAAAGGAACCACACTAAATTGGAACGAGGTATCGGAACGGAATGCCAGCCCCTCACCTGCCTCATCAGCAAGTTGCATCCAACGGACATCTGTACGGTTACCCGTTGCCTGCGGACGAACATAATAGTGGAACATACGCTCCACATCAGTGTGATAAATACCTATTTTACCGGATTGGTTACGATCCATATAAGTTTCATGGTCTCCACGCCCCAGATAAGACACCTGACTGTAAGTATCGGGCATTTCAAAAGTAAACCCTACACGCGCCAGTGAAGAGATAACGGTGGTATCCGGCACGAAGTGTGTCTGTATATCCAATTCGCCGTTTTTCTTTAATGTATAGACGAAAGAAGCGGTTCCCACTTTTTCACCACGGACATTCAATAACTCCACTTCGGCACGTCCGCCACGGGTAGAGGTCTTCACGGTAAGGGCACGCTGTGTCAACTGATCCAACCCGGCTTTCTTCCAAGCTTTGGCTCCTCCTACTTTTTCACGGTTATCATTATCCGTCACCGGACGATAGAGGCTCAATGTAACAGGGGAAAACAGTAATTCTTTCCTATTATAAATATAAGAGCGAAGCGCCCCTGTTGCCGGATCTATATTCATTTCCACCTTACCCGAAAGTTTAGTTTCCGGAGTCCGGTAGTTCTTATTACCCGAAAGAACAAACTGATCATAGGCTACCTCGTAATCCGTATTAATAAACGGAGCAGCATCCACAGGCGTCCAACTTAAGTTCAGATAAGCTTCACGAACATCAGAAGGTAAACGTACAGCACCCAGCGTAACTTCAACGGTGGCGTGCGGAGCAGCATCTACCCGACGAGTACCGTCAGCAATCACTTTCCCATGATCACCTACCACCTGCCAGTGTAAGATATAAGCATTGAGATTCGTAAAATCATACCAATTCTTTATATTTAAAGTCAGGTTACTCTTATCAACTAGTGTAGCCTTTATATATTGATATGCTTTCTTCACTTCCAGCAAATGCGGATGAGGTTCGCGGACGGCATTCACCAGACCATTGCAGCAGAAGTTTCCAAAACTGGGTACATTCTTCGGACCATAATCGCCACCGTAAGTCCAATACCAACGACCATCGGCATCTATTTCACGGAAAGACTGATCTACCCAATCCCAGATACAACCGCCCTGCACTATAGGTTCTGTTTCGAAAACATCCATGTATTCTTTCAATCCGCCTCCGCTATTGCCCATAGCATGCAGATATTCAGTCATGATGAAAGGACGATATACTTTCGGTTCTGTCTGGCGGGCATAGACCAGCAATTCTTCCACACTGCGGTACATACGACAGTAGATATCCGTATTATAATTCTGTTCGGCACGCTCGTATTGTATAGGACGGGTGGTTTCAACGGACTTCATCCAGTCGTATGTCCGTTCAAAGTTGATTCCGTTACCCGCTTCGTTGCCCAACGACCAGATCACGATACCCGGATGGTTCTTGGCACGCTCGTACATACGTTGCGTACGGTCCATGTGTGCAGGTAGCCAGGTGCTATCCTTTGCCAATGAAGCCGGGCCATACCCCATGCCATGCGACTCGATGTTTGCTTCATCTATCACATAAAGGCCGTAGCGGTCGCAGAGTTGATACCAGTACGGATGTGTCGGATAATGCGAGTTGCGCACAGTATTCAGATTATGTTGCTTCATCAGGCGAATGTCTTCTTCCATCAGTTCTTTGCTGACAGTACGTCCCAACTGTGAGTGTTCATGCCGGTTAGCACCTTTTACCAATACAGGTACCCCGTTGATACAGAAACGGCCATCCTTGATTTCGGAAGTACGGAAACCGACTTTGCAACCGGTCAGGTGTGTTATATGTCCTGCATCATCTTTCAACGCCAATATCAATGTATAAAGATTCGGGTGTTCTGCACTCCAACGTTTTACATCAGGAAGGGACTGTTCGTCAAAGGTAATAAAATTACTCAAACCACGGTTCTTGACCGGTATTTCATTTTGTAATATTGCCTTTCCGGCAGTATCTTCCAGACTATATGCCAAAGTAGACACACCAGCCGCACTTCCTTCAACTGTTATATCAAGGCCGAAAATTCCTTCCTTATACTCTTTCTTATCCAAAGAAGAAGTCACTTTATAATCAGCTATAAACTGGCGTGGAGTACTGTAAAGATAGACATCCCGTTCAATACCACTCAACCGCCACATATCCTGACACTCCAGATAGGAACCTGCACTCCAGCGATATACTTCAAGTGCCACGGTATTTTCTCCTGCCTGTACATAGTCCGTGATATCCCATTCGGCAGGAGTCTTTGAACCTTGGTTATAACCCAGCATATGTCCGTTCACCCAGATATAATAGAAAGAGATCACACCTTCACAGCAAATCACGATGCGACGGTCTTTCCAGTCAGCAGGAACCGTGAACGTACGGCGATAAGAACCTACTTCGTTCTCTGCATAAGGTACCAGCGGCGGATTCTTTTTGAAGTTGAACAAAGGATCATCAAATTCATAAGTTTCATTCACATAAATAGCCGTACCATATCCCTGACGTTCCCAGTTGCCGGGTACATCGATATCTGCCCATCCGCCCGTATAAAACGAAGGTTTATAAAACTCTTTCGGACGATGATCGGGATTCTTCACCCAATGGAATTTCCATTTACCGTTCAGACTCATATAGTAAGGTGATTGCTCATAATTGCCTTCACCCACAGCATCAGCATTCGCATAAGGCCATATATAAGTATGTGGTGCTAGTTTGTTTTTTCCGATAGCATACTGGCTCTGCCATTCCGGCTGCGCCACAACAAGCACGGGAAATGAATATAGGGCTATCAAACTCAAAAGTATCTGCTTTATCATAATATGTCTTTACTCTACTATAATTTCATCGAAATATATCCGTGCTTCCTGTCCCGGTCGTACATGAGTGAAAGGACAATCGCCTGCCCCGTATGCCACAACACGGACATAACGTGTTTTCTCTCCCACCTCAAACGAAATATCCTCGCGGAAAATACCTTCACGGAAGATGTCATCCTTCGTGTAAGTTCGTTCGGAGACTTTGCGGAAGTCCGCACCATCTGTCGAAATCAGAGTTTCTATCCTTGCAGGCTTGTGCACCGCCATACCGTAATTGGTGATAGAACCCAGCGTCAATCGGTTCACGGTTTCGGGCTTCTTCAGATCGAGGGTGAAAGAGACGGTATCGTTCTTCATCCATGAACACCATTCGGAGTCGGTATATTTCAGGCTTCCACGCACACCATTCACCAGCAGACCGATGTTGTCGGCACCAATGCTCTTTATAGCCTTTGCCGTTGTCGGATTCCAAACAACAGGCAGTTCCAGCGTTTGTCCCATTTGCTTTCCAGATGCAAAGGTGGCAGCTTTTATTGTTTTTGTACTCGTGAGCATCAATGGCCGGGTATAGAGGGCGGACTGTACTGTGGGCATAGTGCCATCCGTTGTGTAGCGTACCTCTACATCCGGACGAATGCAATCCAGTTGCACTTGCAGGCAGTCATCTTTTGGCGTCACCGTATGCTGTATGTTATACATAGAACGGGCATAAACAATTCCTTTCGCTGTAAGGTGTTCATTGAAATGATCCAAAGCTTTCAGATAGGATTTCCAGTTCTTACGTTCCGGTTTTGCCCAAGCTACCTCGGCCAATGCAGACAAACGGGGAAACAACAAATAATCCACATCCTCGGGAGCGTTGCAGAACTCCGTCCACATGCAGGCCTGCACTCCCATTAACAGGGAAGTGGTATGCTGCGACCAGTCTCTTTGTATCGGTTCGTAGTCGTACACATCCTTCAACGTATTGTTTCCGAAGTATGTCACCGGTTCAAACCATTGCGGTCCCTGATAGCGGATGAGATACATAATCCTTGCGGGCGTCATGATAAAGCGATGTCCCAGTTCGGCAGCTTTCATCGCAGCCTGTCCGTAACCCTGCCATCCCTGAATGATAAAACCTTCCGGAATAGTAGCATTCGTCAGCTCATCCCAGCCTATCACCTCACGGCCTTTGTTCTGTACATAGCGAGCCATACGCCCCATAAAGTAACCTTGCAGTTCTTCTTCATTCTCCAGTTTCTCCTGTTTCATCCGCGCCTGACACAACGGGCATGCTTCCCAATGCGTCTTCCGAGCCTCATCTCCACCCAGGTGGATATACTTTGAAGGGAAAAGTTCGAGAACTTCGTCCAGCACATCTTGCAGGAAAGTGAACACACTGTCGTTTCCGGCACAGTAGATGACATCGGCATTCTCTCCCCCCAAACCGGGCAACACACCGATATATTTATTCACCACCGGACACGCCAATAGCGGATAGGCAGCCAGTGCGGCATTACTGTGCGCCGGCATTTCTATTTCAGGAATTACTTCGATATGGCGTTCCCCGGCATAAGCCACTATCTCGCGGATATCATCCTGTGTATAATATCCCTTTTCTACCGTAGGTTCACCCTGGCGGGGATTGCGGCGTTCCGAGAAATTCTTGCCCGGACGGTCTACGCGGCGGGAACCTATCTCCGTAAGCAACGGGTATTTCTTGATTTCGATGCGCCAGCCATTATCATCCGTCAGATGGAAATGCAGTGTATTCAGTTTCAGCATCGCCATACAGTCGATGATACGCAGCAGGTTCTCCTTAGGGGAGAAGAACCGTGCCACGTCCACCAACAACCCGCGATAGCCAAAACGGGGCTGGTCGGTGATAGTAACAGCCGGAACTGTCCAGTCGATGCCTGTCACTACTTGTCCACCTTCGATGGCGGCAGGCAGCAGTTGGCGGATACTCTGCAAAGCATAGAAAAAGCCTTGTACATCGGCAGCATGAATGTTTATTCTTTTAGCTGTAATTTCCAGTTTATAGGCTTCTTTCTTCAAACCGGCATCCGTCGTCAGACAAACATCTCCTTTCTTGTTTCCCACCTTTATGCGAGGAGTAAATCCTGCCGCACGGGTGAGAAGTGCGGTAAAGCGGCGTACTTCTACAGCTTGTTCCTCGTTCTCCACAGCAAAGGTTGTTTTTTCTGAGAAATGAAAGTTACCCGTGCCCGGCACTATACTGACCGGGCAGGGAACTAAGGGAACGGGTTGTGTCAAGTTATCAGCCTGTATGTTCGCCGCCATCAAAAGCAGGAAGCATACCAGTGTGTGAATAGTTCTATATCTCATAAGGTCTTTTATTATTAGATATGTGAATCAGGGATTAAAATCATTCTTTGTCTCTCTCAGGCGAAAAGCGTACAGGGTCGTTGTATTGTTCCTGCAATGCGGTTAGTTGTGCTTTCAGGTCTTTGATGATTTCTTCCGTTCCCGGTTGTCCGTAGATGTTACGCATCTCCGTGGGATCGGCCTGTAAGTCGTACAGCTCCCATTCATCAATATCATTATAGAAATGGATCAGCTTGTAACGGTCGGTGCGTACTCCGTAATGGCGTTTCACCATGTGCTCGGCAGGATATTCATAGAAATGATAGTACAAAGCTTTCCGCCAGTCGGCCGGTTTCTCGCCTTTCAGCAACAGTACCAAGGAAATGCCTTGGATATCTTCCGGCACTTCCACTCCGGCAAGTTCAAGGAAGGTCGGTGCGTAGTCAATGTTCTGCACCATTTCATCGATATCCCCTTTAGCCCGGAAGTCTTTCGGCAGACGCATAATCAACGGGGTACGCATGGACTCTTCGTACATAAAACGCTTGTCGAACCAGCCATGCTCGCCCATATAGAAGCCTTGGTCGGAGGTATAAACCACGAGCGTATTATCATCCAGTCCTTTCTCTTTCAGATAGTCCAGTACACGCCCCACATTATCGTCCAGAGACTTCACGGTTTTCATATAGTCGCGTATGTAACGTTGGAACTTCCAGTTGGCGAGTTCCTTGCCTTGCGGATTCTTCTTATAAAAATTATCAATGATAGGCCCGTAGAATTTGTCCCATGCGGCACGCTGTCCTTCATCCATGCGACCGATGTATTTCTCATAAAGAGATTTCAACCGGGTTTCTTTGTCCGGGCGCAGCATCTTGAGGTCGTAAATCATATCCATATCTTTCGCAATGCTCATCTCCTGTGCCGCAGCGGCGGGACGCCCTTCATAATCATCAAAGAAGTTATCCGGCAGGGGGAAAGTCTTGTCTTCATACAGTGCCAGATTGCAGGTATCTGCCAGCCAGTTACGGTGAATGGCCTTGTGGTGGATCAGGATACAGAACGGTTTGTCCTTATCCCGTTGGTTCTCCATCCAGTCGATGGCGTCATCGGTAATGAGGTTAGTCACATAGCCGTGTTTCTGTATCGTATCATTATTCTGGGTGATGAAGTCCGGGTTATAATAATCGCCCTGTCCGGGCACAATCTCCCAATAGTTAAAACCGGTAGGCAGGCTCTCGAGATGCCATTTGCCAATGAGGGCTGTTTCATAACCGGCTTGTTGCAAGAGTTTAGGGAATGTCTGTTGTGAAGCATCGAACACGCAAGTGGTGTTGTCGTAGAATTTATTGGCACAACTGTGCTTGCCGGTAATCATGCAGGCACGGCTGGGTCCGCTTAGCGAGTTGGCTACAAAACTGTTGGTGAAACGTACTCCATCGGCAGCAATCCTATCCAGGTTCGGTGTTTCCATATAACGGTGGTCATAGCAGCTCATCATCTGGGCTGTGTGGTCATCCGTCATGATGTATACGATGTTATATTGCTTCTGCTCTTCAGCCTTCTTTTGGGCAGAGCAGGAAGCCAAGGATGCCACGGCGGCGGCACCGGTCAGGGAATAGAGTAATCCTGATTGTAAGTTTTTCATGGTCGGAAATCTTTAGTAGTTTAATTACCCAAAAGTACGCGTAATGGATAAGAGCAATGTTCAAGAATATCTTTATCATATCCAAAATTCACCATTTCGGGTATATCTAAAGCAACAAAAAGACAAAATTAAAAGCAGCGAAGACAAAACCGGAAGCAGAACAGACAAGATGCGCCGCCCACTTCCGGAATGTCAGGTTATATCAGCCTATTGAAAAAAGGTGGTCAACTAAAGACTATTAATAGCCGAAGTTATTATCATCATTCGTGATGCCCGGATTAGCAGATATTTCACTATCAGGTATCGGCATCAACATATTCTTCTTCACAAAGCTATCGGACAAACCTTCTCCACCCTCTTTTCCCACATTGAACACACGATCGTGCCATACATTGTTCGATGTATAGTACTGGGCACTGGAAGCAATCGTAAGCTCATGCTTGTTATTGAATTCCAATGCCATCTTGAAGTACTTAGTACCACGGATACGAGGCATTTCATATGTCCCAGGTTCTCCTGCAAGCTCAATGATACGTTCAAAGAACAACTTGGTTCTTACGGTTTCCTGATCCAAAGAAGCAGACCAGTCAGCTGGTTGGGCAGCAGGCATCAAACCTGAAGTGCGAGCACGTCCCAGCACTTGATTTGCCAACTCAACGGCTTTCGCAGTATTGCCCAATTCATTGTAAACATCCGCCATCAACAGCAACATCTCGGCATAGCGATATACCATCAGGTTTTTATGACTAGCAGTACCTATCTGATTCTGGTCGTACATTTTAGCGTAGTGAGGCCACTTGAGCTGACCGGCATCAGTAGAGAATATTTTGGCAAGATCGGTCTTGTAGCTTCCATCCGCCAATTTAAATTGATTCAATACTTCAATACTCGGATTTGTCCGATCAGGGAACAGGTCGTAAGGTAACTTCAGCGCATGTTCCAACGGTGTCTGCTTGCCATTTTTATCCACGAGAGGCACTCCGTTTTTCATTACCGGTTCCTTGGCAGTCTTTTTATCGTCTTCAAATCCTGCGTTGACTTTCACATAAGGATACATGTAGGTAGAATCATTCGCGCACAACACGTCACCAATCATTGGCTTTGGGTCTTTCTGGTTATTACCACTACGGGTTCTCCAGCTTTTCATGAAGGTAAGTTCGATACGAGGGTCGCCCGGATAAGTACCTTCATGTAAATCATAAATCGCTTTAGTGGCCCTGTAAGTACCCCACGCAATGCCGGAAGTAGACTGGGAAGGAGCAAAACGATTGCTGGCACGGTTAAAGCAAACAGTAGAAGTGATAGAGAAGTTCAACTGGAAGATAGCTTCCTTAGAACCTGTAACAAAATCTCCAAACAGTTTTCCAAACTTAGGTTCAAGGTCATACGGACCATTCTCATAAACATCATCAAACATTTCTTTAGCCCTTTGCCAATTAGCTTGTGCATCAATATCCAGACAGGCCATCTTATAATATACTTTTCCTAAGAATGCTTTGGCGGCCCAAGAGTTAGCACGTCCGTCCGCTGATTTTGCGGCAATCTGAGTTGCGTCCTTCATATCCTGAATTATTTGTGCAAAGACTTCCTCTTTCGGTGTCCGGGGAGTTGAAATGCCATCGGAAGAAGAGGCTACAATCTTCAAAGGCACATCGCCAAACAGCATGACCAGATTATAATAAGCCAGTCCTCTTAAGAATTTAGCTTCACCACCCATCTGCACTTTTACACTTTCACTTAAGCCACTTTTCTCAAGGCTCGTCAGAAAAGCATTCGTTTCCGCAATCACTTTATACTGTCCGTTCCAAACCGTTTTAATAGGGCTGGCGGATGTAGGAGCCTCCAATGACAGCATACGACCATCATCATTGACATTGCGTTGTCCCCAACCAAAGCCTGAACTGAGAATAAGCGCTTCCTGCATCATCTGACCGTAAGCAGCACTATTTGTCATATATCCATAACAACCCAACAAAGCCAGTTCCGCGTTACTCTGGGTACTAAAAATGACCGAAGAGTTTTGAGAGTATATAGGGTCCTCATCTAAACAAGAGGATAAGTTACATACAGCAAAAACAGCTGATAAAATATAATATGTCAGTTTTTTCATACTCTTATAAGTTTATTAAATTAGAAAGTAACATTCACACCAAATATAAAGGAACGAGAGTGCGGATAGGAACTCATATCCACGCCTGGACGAAGCCCCTCGAATGCAAAGCTGTTCACTTCAGGGTCATATCCCGTATAATCGGTGATGACAAAGGCATTCTTTACAGAAGCATATACTGATGCATTCTGGAATCCGATAGCTTTCATCCAGATTTTAGGCAATATATAGCTCAACGTAATATCAGAACAGCGTAAGTAACTGCCGTCTTCGATATAACGATCCATCACCATATTAGGAATCTTATATGTAGAACTCGGGTACAAATTGGTAGGATTTTCAGCAGTCCACATACCTTGAAATGCTTTCTTGGTGATATTATTTGCCTGTTGTCCCGGCATTCCGTTATAGCGAACACCCGTATTCATGATATCTCTTCCCTGTACACCATTGAACGTAGCTTTCAACGAAAGTGATTTATAAGAAACCTCTGTTTGGAAACCATAAGTAAAGTCCGGATTCGGGTCGCCAATGATGGTACGGTCTTTGGCATCCAGTTCACCATCTTCGTTTACATCCACGAATTTGACATCACCGGGAGAAGCCGATTGTGTATAAGTGCCTACAGTACCGTCTTTCTTAATATATTGCACCTTACCATCACTCGTAATATCTTCTGCCTGCACAATGCCCTGTGTTTTATACCCCCAGAATAATCCCGGAGCTTCACCCTGCAAGAATGCATTTGCAACACCGAATTGGTCGGCTAAAGCCGCACCTTCATAGCCGATTCTCTCTCCCAGACAGCCCCAGTCGGACGGCAACAATCCCAAATCAGTAATCTTGCTCTTGTTAGCGCCAATATTGCCGCCTACGCTCCACTTCCAATCTTTAGTATCTATAATCTGCGCATTCAGTGAGAATTCCACACCTTTATTATCCAAACCACCCTGATTGTAGTAAGTGCTTCCAAAGCCGGAAGAACCAGGTAAAGGTCTTGAAATCAGCAAATCATCTGTTTTCTTGATGTAGTAATCAAATGTACCGCTCAAGCGGGAATTAAATAAGCCGAAGTCCACACCAAAGTTCCAGGAAGCTGTTTGTTCCCACTTCAAACTATTATTTGCCAGATTTGTTACAATCATACTTGTCAACTGATTGCCGGAGCCATCAGCATAAGATATGGGACTACCAGAAGACTGTCCATACATAGAAAAAGTGGAATACGGACTGATAGCCTGATTACCCGTCACACCATAGCTGATACGGACTTTCAACTGACTCAACCAAGATGCATCTTTCAGGAATTCTTCTTGTTCCATACGCCAAGCCACCGAACCGGAAGGGAAATATCCCCAACGATTGGATTTGGCAAACTTACTGGAACCGTCGGCACGAATGGAAGCGGTAAGCAAGTATTTGTCATAAAGGTTCACATTCACGCGACCCAAATAAGAAAGAAGCTGAAAATCAGTCTGTGTAGGGGAGGAGTAAATTGTATTACCTGCCATGTGCAATCCGTTCTCTCTAAACTCGAACATGGTAAAATGGTTACCAATCACATTTTTATTCAGGAAATGATATTCATCGTACGTGACACCGGCTGTAGCATCTAAAGTACCGATTCTTCCTAACTTTGTATTATAATTCAAGATATTCTCCACACTGTAATTACTCTTACTCAGGTCAGACTGAGTAAGATAACCGTCATTATTCATACCTTGATACAACTGCATACCATACCAGCGCTTACGATTGTTTATATTGATATTGCCACCTGTACGAAGACTATACGATAAGAATTTACTGATTTTCCAATTTAGATTCAAGCTACCCCTAAAAGACTTATCATCTGCAATATCCACATAGTCATTCAGCCAACTGAATACATTCGTCTTATTTTCATTAGTCAAAGAAGGGTCATCATCCGGTTTTTCAAACGGAGAATAGTCCAAAGCTGTACGGGAGATTGCACTGGTAGGTCCTCCAAGTGTATTACCTCCGGCCATCATATCATTTTGCCTTAAGGCTCCACTCAGACTCAAATCGATTTTGACTGTTTTAGAAAGTTCCGCACTCAAGTTAGCGCGCAAATCGCCTTGTTTCAAACCTGTTTGTTTTGTCGTACCATTCACATCTTTAAAATTGGCAGATATATAATAGGTGGTTTTACCAGTACCACCATTCACCGATACTGAATAATTTTGTGAGAATGCAGAATGGTAAATCTCTTTCTGCCAATTACGGTAATAGATCAAATTGTATGTTTCCGGATTATTAGGATCATACTTAGCCAAAGCATCGTTGTATACATATCTCATTTCATCCCCAACTTTATAATAAGGATAGAGTCCATCCCCAATCCGGGAGTTCTGATAAGCAGCATACTCATCCATACCCACCAAGTCAATCAAACGAGTGGCATTTGTTACAGTAAAAGTTGCCGAAACATTCACTTTGGCTTTACCTTCTTTACCCTTCTTTGTCGTAATCAAAATTACGCCATTAGCACCACGAGAACCGTAAATAGCAGTAGAAGAAGCATCTTTCAAAACGGTGATATCTTCAATATCGGCAGGATTCAAAGAAGAAAGGGGGTCTTGAGCTATCTGAAAGTCACCACTAATGGCTGACTGTCCAAATTCACCCGTAGAAGCCTGCGGCACGTTATCAATTACATACAACGGTTGATTGTCACCACGCAGAGAACTGGCGCCACGAATAGTAACGGAAGCAGCTGCACCTACACTGGAAGAAGCCGTACTAACAACCAAACCAGCTACTTTACCTTCCAACAGCCCGTCAATAGACATCACTTTAGCGGCATCATTGGCATCAGGTCGCATATTGGTTAATGCTCCCGTCAAATCTCCTTTACGAGATGTACCATAACCTACCACAACTACTTCATCCAGCAATTGTGTGTCATCCTTCATTGTCACATTAATTACCGTTCTGTTACCCACAGCAACTTCCTGTTTCTCATAACCGATGAAAGAAAAGACTAATACGGATTTAGAATTAGGAGCATCAATCTTATAGTTACCATCAATATCAGTGATGGTTCCTAAAGAGCCTCCTTTTACAGACACATTGACACCGGGTACACCTTCATTGGTGCTGTCAATTACTTTACCTGTTACTTTAATTGCTTGCTGTGCAAAAGCAACGGCAGGTGCCGTCAAGCAGAACAGGCATACAAGAAATACATTAAATAGTTTCTGTCTCATAGAATTAAATTTAAATTAAAGACATTTGTTAACAGTGATTTCGATGCAAATGTAAAGCGAGCAAGGAAAGCATCGGTGCAATAATCACTATTTCCAAGTCCAATTTTAGCCATAGACCCATTCCCGGACAGCCCATAGACGAATTTGGAGCTAAAATAGATAAAAATGGAGTAGAAGCATGAAGAAAAACGTGTTAACCACATTTATATTGTGCCTGTTATTATTCCTGCCAGATAAAGTTACAGATCTGTCTCTACGCCGGAAAAAAACAGAACGTCCCGCCTGCTTTTCATAAAACGAAAATCGGGCGAGACGAAAAATAAATAATATCTTGTTATTTTTATAATTCTTCTATGTCTTTGATAGGCAGACCCGTCACCTGGTGGATGACCTCGGAGGAGATATTCAAAGATTTCATTGTTCGGGCGTTCTCTATTTTTTCTTCCTGTCTGCCTTCCTGTCTGCCTTCCTGCCTGCCTTCCTGCCTGCCTTCCTCTCTTCCTTCCTCCGCCGCCGTACTCAGCACATCATTCTGAATCATTACGGCATTGATATGTTCGTCATACGCCAGTTGTTCCGCCCTGTCCATATTGTAATAAATCAGTTTGCGGCGTGCTTCTTCCAGTCCGGGAGCTTTCGTATCGGGGCGGATGATGCCGGTCTTCAGATACTCTATCCACTCCTCAAGCGGGGTGACAGCCACTTTGTTGAACTCATTCACACGAATCAGGAAGTATTCGGGGAAGATTTCGGCAGGCAGCTTGCGCACGATGGCATCCTTCTCCTTAGTGGTGACCTCCAGAAAATCGCCCGTATGCACGCCCACAAAGGAATTCTGACCGTGGTACAGGTAATCGTTGCCCTTGCCGATGTCGAAATAGAGGATGCTGATGGAGTACACCTTCTTCACTTGGGAGTAAAGTTCTCCCAGTTCGATATGCTCCGTGATGGCCTTAGCAACGCCGAAGAGGATGCGCTCCAGGTAGTATATCTCGCGCGTGTTCTGCACCTCGACGATGATGATTTCATCCTTACTGTTGCGCGCCTTGATGTCCACACGGTTGAACTTATCGTTTTCACGTTGCTGGTTGCCCTCGCTTTCCAGTATCTCGACGATGCGGATAGGCTCGCCCAGCAACACGGTGAGGAAACCTTCGAGCACGCCGAAGTTGGCTTTGTTGCGCAGCAAGCGCTTCACCGCCCAGTCAAAACGTATATATCTGTCTTTCTGTACCATAACTTCTGTTTTTTCTGCTTACGCACAAAGGTAAGCATAATTTCTGTTCCCAACGTGTCGGGAAACGATTATTTGTTTGATTCATTTCCAATTAAAATTGACTTTTTACAGCCCAAACAGATAAAAACAGGGACCATCATCATGAAATACCTGTTTTTTGTTTTGTGTGGCTCGAAACAAAAGACTATTTTTGTTCCAATCTTTGTATAGCACCATGAAGAAAAACATGTTAACCGCATTCATATTGTGCCTACTATTATTCCTACCGGGTAAAGTTACAGGTAATAAACAATATGCTTTCCAGCAGATTAGTACCCAGGACGGTCTGTCCTCTTCTGTTCGTTGCCTGGTTGTAAGCCACGACAAAGGATATGTATGGATCGGAACCAAGTCCGGTATAGGACGTTTTGACGGTTACGAGCTAAGAAAATATTTATTGGGAAATATCACCCATATCATTGAAGACGAAGAACATACCATCTGGGCCATCACTCCGAAAGGACTCTTCTACTATAACTATCAGGAAGACACTTTCCTGCAAGCACGTGACGAAGACCAAAACCCGGTGGTGGTATCTTCCATCTGTCCCTGGACGGACGGAGTAGTATTCGGAGGCAATGGAAGGCTATATAAATATGATTACGCCAATCACAAGATCAGATTCCTATGCCCGCTGACTTCCAACAGCCATTACAACATCACCAATCTGCAAAAATGGGACGGCCGGACCCTGCTGTGCACCAGCCGTTGGAGCCATGCACTGCTCGTCGATATGCCTACGGGACGGACTCGCCCTGTTCCTTTTGAGAGCAATGAGATTATAGCCAGCCTGATAGACAAAAACGGACATATATGGGTCGCCCCCTATCATCAGGGAGTGAAATGTTATGACCGCCAAGGTAAACTTCTGCATTCCTATCACACCGGGAACTCCCTTTTGCAAACCAATGTAGTGCTCTCTCTGACCGAGAACAACGGACAAATATGGATTGGAACAGATGGTGCGGGTATTTATATTCTGAATCCGGAAAATGATGAGATATCCACCATAGCACACGCACCCGGCAACCCCTATTCCCTACCGGTCAACTCTATCCTCTACTTATATTCCGACTCAAACAACAATATGTGGGCAGGCAGTGTGCGCGGCGGACTGATAAATATCAGGGAAGTGGGGATGAAGATATATTCGGACGCACTGCCCGGCACAGAATACGGACTGAGCGAAAAAGCGGTGTTAAGCATCTATCAGGGAGAAGAAAAGGATATATGGATAGGAACAGATGGCGGTGGAATCAATCGTTTCTATCCCGACGAGAATAGGTTCTACCACACAAAGTCTACTTGGGGAGACAAAATTTCGTCCATCACGGAAGTGGACAAAAGGCACCTGCTGGTCTCTTTGTTCAGTAAAGGATTGTTCTTCTTTGATAAACAAACCGAAGAGTACCGGACATTAATTATCGTGAACGACAGCGTCAACGCCCTCTTGTGTCAGCGCGGAAAGGCTGTAAACGTCTTCCGAAACACTCCGGAAACAGTGCTGCTACTCTCTGAAATGCCTTATAGCTATCACATAAAAAAGAAAGAATTCACTCCTATCTCCTTAGGTAAACACACTCCGGCAATCATTGGTACTGTCTTACCGATATACCAGGATGGTCCCATCTCCTACTTGCACGACATCAAAGGCATCTATCGGATAGACTCCCGGACTAACCGGTTAGAAACTCTGTATCATTGCACCGGAGACACGATATTCAATTCTGTTTCCGTCGATGAAAGCGGCATTTTCTGGATAGGAAGCAACTATGGCCTCAGCCGGTATTCCGCAGAAAAGCACGAATATGTCAACATCCCCAACAAGCTGATTAATGAAATCAATTCACTGATTTGTGATAGACGGGGACGTGTATGGATAGGAACGGATGGAAAACTGTTTGCCCACCTCATCCGTGAAGGAGAATTTATCCTATACGGAGAATCGGACGGAGTTATCCAAAACGAATATCTGGAGAAACCACGGCTGCTATCCGCAGAAGGGGACATTTATATGGGAGGGGTCAACGGCTTGCTCTGCATTGACAAACAGCTGCCGGACGAAGATACCGTTCCACCCGTTCTTGAGTTGGCCGACGTGGCCGTGGGCGGAGAACGAATGAATGCCTTTATAAAAAACGGACGCAGCCTGACCGTACAGGAACACAGCAAACCCATCTCCATCAAAATCATTGCCCATGACAGAGATATTTTCCGCAAGCCTATGTACTGGTACACCTTGCGCGGCATGGATGGGCAAATCATGTACTCGTATCAACCGGAACTGACATTCAACGGACTGCCGGCAAAAACATACCAGATATTAGCCTCGTGCAGTACCCGTAGCGGCGGATGGACGGAAGACTACCGGATATTGGAATTAGTAGTGCTTCCACCGTGGTATAAGTCCGTCTGGTTTACCATTTGTTGCATCGCAGTAGCCTGCATAGGCATTATATTGGCTTTCTTCTCCTTACTGCGCCGCAAAGAGAACAAGCTGAAGTGGGCGATGAAAGAGCATGAGCAGCAGGTATATGAAGAGAAAGTGCGTTTTCTCATTAACATCAACCATGAACTCCGTACGCCGCTGACCCTGATACATGCACCACTGAAACAGCTATTGGGAACATTGTCGCCAGAAGACGAAAAGTATCCGGTAATACAAAGCATCAGCAGGCAATCGGGACGCATGAAGAAATTGTTGGACACAGTGCTGAATGTACGGAAAATGGAAGTGGGGCAAAGTTCGCTGAATATCGAAAGCATAGAATTAAATTCATGGATTGAGCAACTCATAGCCGACTTCAGGCCAGAAGCCAACATGAAAGGCATTTCCATATCCTATACTCCTGATAAAGAGGTGGACACCCTCTGTTTCGATAAGGAAAAGTGCAGCACTATCTTAACAAACCTATTAATCAATGCACTGAAATACAGTGATGAAAACAGTCTGATTGAGGTATCTGCAAATTTATCGGAAGACCAAACCCGTGTCCGCATTTCCATCTCAGACCAAGGTCCGGGGCTAAAGGATATAGACATAAACAATCTGTTCATCCGTTTCTATCAGGGCAACAACAGTCGCCCCGGAACGGGTATCGGACTCTCCTACTCCAAGATACTCGCAGAACAGCATGGTGGAAGTATCGGTGCCTACGATCATGGCGGCTCTCCCGGTTCCACCTTCTGGTTCGAACTGCCGCGAGATACGCAACCGGGTAAGGTTACGCTACCACCCCAGCCTTATCTGAATGAGTTATTAGCTCCTACCGAAGAGATAGAAAGTACCCCGGAAGGAACAAGCGGAAAGGTAGAAACCCAGGGCAACACATTACTTTTTGTAGATGATAACAAAGATCTGACCGATTATCTGTCGGATGCTCTTAGGAAGAAGTTCAAAAAGATATGGGTGGCTTATGATGGCGAAGAAGCTCTGCGCATCTGCAGTGAGTCGCATCCGGACATTGTTGTCAGCGACATCCAAATGCCTCGCATGAACGGCTACGAACTATGCAAACATATCAAGGAGGATTTGGAAATCAGTCATATTCCCGTTATTCTACTCACAGCCCGCAATGATGAAGAGAGCAAGACATTCGGCTACAAGAATGGGGCGGATGCTTATCAGACCAAACCTTTTGAAGTCGATATTCTCTATACAATTATTCAAAGCCAGCTAAAAAACCGCGAGCGGATGCGGATGCGTTACTCCGGCACAGAGCCGCTTCCTCAACCACAAGAAAGTACATTCAGTTCGGCAGACGAAATATTTCTCAAACGAATGAATAAAACCATTTCAGATAATCTGGAAAATCCGCAAATGGGAGTACCGCTACTTTGTACAGAACTGGGCATCAGCCGCGCATCCCTCTACAACAAGTTGAAGGCACTGACCGGAATGGGGGCAAATGATTATATTACTAAAATCCGAATGGAAAAGGCTGTATGGTTGCTTACACATAGTTCCCTCAGCATAAATGAGATAGCGGATCAGACAGGATTCTCTACATCACGCTACTTCAGCACGGTGTTCAAACAGTATATGGGATGTTCGCCGACGCAATATAAGGAGGAACATTCGTAAAAAAGGCTGTTGTTTGCTGTAAACTCAGCAGTTTCATTGCGTTCGCATAGGTAGTTTCTTAGTTCAGAGTGCTTCTCTTTGCAACGGCCACGAATGTCGCTCAGCTGCTTCACGACCATAAAGCTCGTGCCCCACATCCGTGAAGCACAAGCCCCACGAACGTACGCACTACCAAAACACTGCATATCAACACAATAGATATGCACGATTTTCACAAAGAACAAAGGATATTGACATCTACAATCCCTATATAGAATGGATAAAAGTAGGTAAGAAACGGAGTACTATCTGGATAAAAAGCAGGTAATCTGGTATCTTTTACATCAAAATAAGCAGGAAATGAGAAGATAGAGAATGAAAGGTTTTATACAAATATAAATGATAACAAAAAGATAATCAGAAATATACATTCAATTAAGAGTGGTGTAGGCAAATTTGCCTACACCACTCTTAATATTTGCTTCCACCATGCTCTATCGCCGATGAACAGGGAGATACAGAGCGCGGGTGTAAGCGTGTAGGTAAAAGTGGAGATAAAGTCTGTGTAACAAGACAAGCATGGATAAGAAAGAGATGATAAGTATAAGCAGTTCACTCTAATTTCTTGTCAGGCGAATAAATCAATCCGTCCACTGCCTTTTCTCCATCAAGAGTAACAAACACTACAGTAAACATCCATTTTACTAATCGCACCTCCGGCAAAGTAAATTTGCCTACAGGAAGTTTCAGTAATACCTTATTCCAGCCTTTATGCAGTTGAACCGATAAGGGGGGACGGGACACGCAGTTTTCATTCCCGAGAGGAGTCTCAGGATTTTTTATACGATGAGTGGCCGTCCATACCGGCGGTAACACTTCTTCTTCATTCAGCCAGATGCGACTCTCTTTATAATCCCATTTGCCGGGCAAAGGCGGGAGATCAGCCTCCGAACGGCCATAATTTTGAAACTCAGCCCATAATCCAACAGTCTGTTCTTGGGGAGAATAGACATAAGTATAGGCATAAGCCGTATGATTTTCCTTCGGATCTTTATAAAAAGTTGGGACAAACGTTCCCCACACATGGCGTAAGTAAATTCCGGCACCTACGGCAAGATGGGTATCATACTTCTTTCCATTATACTGATAGCTATCCTGCAATTTTCGTTCAGGAGGAAATACCCTTGTCAAATCTCCCTCATTAGGAAATGCATCGGTAATCTTCCACCAGACATTGGTTTGTTTGACATAAGCAAACGGATATCCCCGGAAAAGATGTTCTTTATACCATAACATCCGCCTCTCAAAATCAACGAAAGAATGGTATGTTGAATCATTCTTATCCGGTGGAAGAATGGTACCGTTCTTGTCGAAATATTCAGTCCCTCCACCTAGCCAGGCGCGTTCTGCAATGGCCAGCATATTGGGGTAAAAACCATTCTCACGGATAATGTTTTCCTCTTTGTTGACGCAGCGGTCGTTCCATACAGCAAGGATAGCTCCGGCAATGTCATCGTTGCCCTGTTCTACATCGCAGATATGGCTGTTATATAGCCCTATGATATCTCCGAAAGTATCAAAATGATTCAGATAGTGCAGACGCGAATCAATAGCAGGAATACCTTTCTGCGCTTTTCCGCGCGAACTCCACAGATGTGTCATATCAATTTCACCCGTTTGATAATGCCAACCAGGATTCCAAGAAATAGCTTTCTTCCCCAAAGCACGGATAAATGCCACCATTTCGGGCACAAACTGAGGATTGGTAATCTTCACTTCATCCGTGCCAATATGCAGATAAGGCACATCAAAAGTTTCACAAACTTCCTCAACTAAGAGTTTTAATATTTTCATCCCTTCCGGACTCTGCATATCGTGGCGAAATGTACGCATAAAAGCTACACTGTGTCCCGGCATATCTATCTCCGGAATCAGTAACATTCCATGAGCCTTGCAGAAAGCTACCAGTTCTTTCGCTTCAGCCTGCGTATAATATTTTCCCGGCATGCGGGTAGTATTAGCACTGTCGTTCAGCATCGGAAATATTTTACTTTCCAACCGCCAGGACTGATTCTCCGTCAAATGCCAATGGAACACATTTATCTTGAATCTGGAAAGCATCGTGATTTCACGTTTCAATTCGCCCATAGAAATATACGTACGTCCCACATCGTGCATAAAACCCCGGATGCGAAAAGCCGGCCAATCGGTTATCGTACATCCCTGAAAAGTGGTCTTTTTACCTGACGAGCCGGCTAATTGCCTTAAAGTTTGCATAGCCCAGTAGACTCCCCTTTCGCTCATTGCTTCTATAGAAATCTTCTTAGCCATTACTTTAAGTTTATATGCTTCATCTCTATTTAAAGGCGCTTCATCCAGCGACTCCACTAATTTCACTTCAATCACTGCCGCAGATCTTCCATCTATCCGACCGCCCAGTTCAGAAATAAAACATTCCCATTCATCCTGCAAAACAGGAGTATCAAGGCGTGTCTTATCCAGTACAAAATGGCCACGTTCTTCTGTAAACTTCTGCGGTCGAGGCAGCAAATAATATTCGCTCGCCTGCATATGACACGCAAACAAAAGACAGCATAAATAAAAATATAAGAAATATAAGCCTTTCATAATATAGTGATTAAGATTACATTATAAATATACATTTCCTTATAGCTAATAAACTATTCCAACTCCGGCAATGTCACCGGAAACATATTATTTTCTCTATGTTCCTGGCGGATAACTTCAAGCATCTGTTTCACAATATCCGGATGTTGCGCCACTATATCAGTATCTTCGTGGATATCCCTTGAGAGGTCGTACAGATAAGGCTTTCCTTTCTTGACTACCAGTTTCCAGTCGTCCATACGAACGCCGAACTGATCGGTTTCATGGAATTCCCAATAGAGGAAATCATGTTTCTGCTGTTTGTCGGCATTGCCTAATAAGGTAGGGGCAAAGGAAATGCCATCGAAACAGTCATTTTCTAATTTCTTATTGATATACTTTTTCGGGAATCCTTTGTCACCTATCAGTTCACAGAATGTGGGCATGATGTCGTAAAATGCCAGTTGATGGTCGTTTACCGAACCGGCGGAGATGCGTTCCGGCCAGCGCACAATGAAAGGTATCCGAATGCCGCCTTCATGGCACTGCCGTTTCAGGCCGCGCAGTTTCCCATCCCGACCGAAGAACTCCGGGTCTGCTCCTCCTTCTTCGTGAGGACCGTTGTCACTGCTGAAGATGACGATGGTGTTCTTGTCCAGCCCTTTTTCTTTCAGTTTCTTCAAGACTTCGCCCACGTAATAGTCCAGACGGGTAATCATACCGGCAAACTGGGCATGGGTATGCTCCGAAACATTATAACGTCCTTTCTCGTACCCGCCCCAGGTTTTATCTCTAAAGAACTTCTTCTTGTAGCTTTTCAGAATAGAATCATTCGGCTGCGCAAGTTCCGCATGCGGCAAGGTGTAGGTGAAAAAGCCATAGAAAGGCTGCTCTCCGTCCTGTTGGTCCAACCATTCCAGCGCCTTACCGTGAATCAGGTCAGCCGAATATTGTGTACGTTTCTTGTAATCATCGCCAAACATCGGATAGTTGATATTATCTTCCATCAGGATGCGTACAACTCCTGTGTCTCCTTCCTGTTTACTGTATCTGTTCAGAAAATTGGGATAATACGAATGAGCCTGGAACTGGCATATATAACCATAGAATTCATCAATACCCCGTTTATCCGGCGTGGAACAAGAACCTTCATAACCACCTGCCCACTTGCCGAAGACTCCCGTAGTATAACCGTTCTTCTTCATGATTTCAGGGAGAATGATATGATTTTCATCGTATGGTTCCTGACCGGCAACGGTGAATTCGTCATTAATTCCATATTTTACGGTGGGTACTCCCTGCCAGTATTCCTTATTTCCACGCACATGGGTGTGTCCCGTGTGTTGCCCCGTCATCAGCGAAGCACGGGAAGGGGCGCTCACCGGACTACCGGCATAGGCTTGAGTAAACAGCATGCCTTCGGCTGCCATACGGTCTATGTTAGGCGTTTCAATGTATTTCTGTCCGTAACATCCTAAATCCCCGTATCCCATGTCGTCGCAGAGGATAAAGATAATGTTAGGTTTGGAATTCTTGTTTGCCGCATTGGCGCACAAAGCAACAGTAGCCAACAGGCCTGTTCCTAAAGTTATACCTATCTGTTTCATGCTAAGTAATTTATTATGTGCTGATTCTAAATTGCCTTGATATATCATAACTGTAGTAGCTGTCATTCTGAGCTTGTCGAAGGATCTCTTCTCCTGCTTATATAGCTCAGATTTATGCTAAGAGAGTAGATCCTTCGACAAGCTCAGGATGACAGGCAGTAACAAAAATCATTCTCATATATCAAAATTATCTCAAATCTGTACTTATTATTTATTTCAATTTCCCTGTCACTTATTCTTCTCCCCGAAGTCTTCCTGTTGCTGCTCCACTTCTTTCAGTCTTTGAGCATTCTGCACTTTCAGAATCCTCTCCTGCTCCAACTCCACAGCCGATTTTGCGGACGTTCCGGCAGACTGTAAAGAAGATGAACCGGCAATCAGCACCGCATCTTTCTCCGAATAAACCAACGGATGAGCAGCAGGATAGCTTTCCAACTCCAAAACAGCACTTACAGGCATCTGCGAGCCTTCAAAGAGCACACTTGCCGTTACCTTTATCTTACCCGGCTTCAAGGTGGACTGTATCAGCACCGGAGCTGTCCCCCACTTCACCGGAGCAGGATTTGCCAGTATTCCGGCATCACCCAGAATACGTCCTTCACCTTCCACATGAAACTTCACATAGTAGTTATTCAGGCGTTTGATATTCCCACTCTTATCGGCTATAGCAGCTACTACAGTAACAAAGTCGGAGCCATCAGCTTTCAGATTTACATTCTCATTGTCAACCCAGAGCAATACTTTCTCCGGACGACGGGCAGGGTGAACTTCGTGCGTAGCAACCACCTTGCCATCTATCAAACCTTCTGCCCGCAACAATACTTCATCCTGCTTTTTCTTCCGTGACATCGCTTTATCAACCATGAAATCGTAAACATCGGGGAAGGTTATAACAGGCGAAGGCATACCTTCTTTAACTACCGGTTTATTATAAGTATAAGTCTTTCCATCTTTCAAAAAGGTGAGGCGCACTTCATCGCAATTGGAATAAACAGTCACATCCTTGCCGGAAAACGGTGTCATTTCATGAGCGATATAAACCACCGGACCGGTTTCAAAAAGCCGCTCTTCTTTCCGGGGCGAACGCTGCGCCTTGAACATATAGTACGAATACTTGGGCTGGCGGAATACATCCATCAGTCCGCCATAGAACGGGTCGGGATGATAACCACGCTGATGGTCGAACGAATGCCACAGGCAGCCGCCCACATGTTGGCGGGGAGTGCGATAAAGGGCATCGTAGCAGGTATATGTATAGCTGGGATTTGCATAATGCTGTGCCTGGATAAGCATAGGCTGCTCTCCCCAATTGCGGGCTACACGACTGGGAGAGTTATGTGAGCTCCAGTCGTCTACATTGTCACCCCATTCACGGGTAAAATAGGTTATCTTAGGGTCAGCATCCTTGTCGCCCCACGACTTGCCATCGAAGGAGGGATGCGTGAAAAGTACCGGGAAATGCTCGCGTCCGCGTGCACCGCTATCACAACCGGAATAGCAGTAGGGATAAGGATACTCCTGGTCTACAATGTCACGGGTGTTCTTGGCAAAGTCTTCCGGATACCAGGTTTCATTGAGGATAGGTTCCCACATCCATACACAAGCATGGTTGCGGTCGCGTCGCACAAGGTTGCGGATATCACTGTATACACGTTGCGCAAATTCGGGAGCATCATTCCAGAACTGCCAGCCGGGGGTATTGACAATGACAAACAGCCCAAGCTCGTCGCATGCATCCATGAATGCCGGATCTTGCGGACAATGGGCGTTGCGGATTACTTTCATTCCGGCATCACGCAGTTTCTTTGCATCACGCCAATGAATACTGTTAGCCACAGCATTACCTACCACCGCAAAGTCCTGATGACGGTTAGCACCAATCAACGGGCTTTCATAAGGTTTGCCATTCAGCCAGAAACCGTCCTTGCCCTTAAACTCTACACTACGGATACCGATACGGCGGCGATAACCGTCCACCACATTGCCTTCGCGGTCGCGGATGCGTACGATCAGATTATATAAGGTGGGAGTTTCCGGACTCCACAGCATCGGGTTCTTCACCGTGATTTTATCTTTCGAGGTAATCGCTTTCCCCGGACGTACCTGCACTTTATCATTCAAGAAAGCGACCTGCGTGCCGTCCGGTTGCTGCAATTCATATTCCACGACGCCCGTAAAAGCCTTGCGACTATCATTGCGCACATGCGCTGTCAACAACACTTCGGCCGAGGCATCCGACACCTTATCATAAGCCACAAACAAGCCACCGCCTGCTACTTCGTTCTCAAAGTTCGGGTCGGTGATAAAGACCGGATTATGTGCTATCAGCCAGCAATCACGATAAATGCCGCCGAAATAAGTAAAGTCAAGCACATCCTGCGCCTTTCCGGGGGGATAGGTTTTATCATCGCTGTTATCCGTCCACACGGCTATCACATTATCCTCTCCCCAGTTCAGTGCATCAGATACATCGACCACTACAGGCAGATAACCGCCAAAATGTTCGGTCAGTAACTTCCCGTTGACGAATACCTTACTCTTTCCCATGATGGCTTCGAAGTGCAGGAACAGTTTCTTCCCTTTCAAAGCATCCGCAGGGCTGAAGTGCTTGCGATACCAGACTTCCCCCTGATAATTGATGCAACCACTGGCTTCCGTAGGTAAATACTCAATGCCATTGGGCAGGGAGACTACCGTCCATTCCGCATCATTAAAGTTCGCAGCCTCAGCACCCGCAATGGCTCCTTTGTGGAAGCGCCAGGCAGGATTCATAGAAAACACTTCGCGTCCGGAATTGGGCAGTTGGAAGAAACCGGCAGTAGAAAACTCGGGTTGATGAGATGCCCGCACAGCACAGCAGGGAATTAAGAATAAAGCGATCAGGATGAAATGAATGATTCTCTTCATAAGGATAGTATTATTTTAAGTATATAGATTGGAGCAATGACAATGTCTATAGCATCCGATACAAAAGTAGGGCAAAACCCCAAAATACAATTACAATAATCGCTATTTTTAATCCAATTTTATCTAATCAGCCATTCATAACCGGAATTTATTGACGGTATATGCTCTTCATCCTACAAAGCAGAGCTAACCATGGGGATCAACCAATTCCATACCAAAACCGAATCCGAACCATACTTGCTCCGTAGCAAATTCAGTCAAAGGTACTTCTACACGGAGAAAGTACGGGATTGGTACGGAGCAAGTATGCCCCAGGTATGGTCCGGATACAAAACTAAGACTATAAAACCACCTCAATTCCCCACCCAAAAGCCCTTTCAGCACTATGTTCATTATCAACGAAATAAACAATAAACAGGGTGTTGAAAACTTCTCAAAAAGTTTTTAGTTAAAACTTGTGGGGAATTGTGGGGAAATGTGTACTTTTACCGTCGCTTATTATAATAAGGTAACAATGATACGTTTTTTGGGCAATATAGAAGCGAAAACCGACGCTAAGGGACGTGTATTTATCCCTGCCGGTTTTCGGAGGCAACTGCAATCTGCTTCCGAAGAGAAGCTCGTGCTGCGCAAAGACGTGTTCCAGGACTGCCTGGTACTCTATCCAGAAAGCGTTTGGTTCAAGACGCAAAACCAACTAAGGAAGCGCCTGAACAAGTGGAACGCAAAACACCAAGAAATCTTCCGGCAATTTGTGAGCGATGCGGAAATCATGGTTCCCGATGGGAATGGACGCATCTTGCTGCCCAAACGTTACCTGCAAATGGCCGGCATACAGAGCGATGTACGTTTCATCGGTGTGGACAATACGATAGAAATCTGGGCAAAAGAGAAAACTGAACAACCGTTCATGAACCCGGAAGAGTTTAGCGAAGCTTTGCAGGATATTCTGGGAGACGAAGACGATTGGGAAGAAGACGAGGATGAGTGATTAACGATTAGTGATTAGTGATGAATGGGAAATGAAGAGTTGACATATCATGTACCGGTGTTGTTGATGCCGAGTGTGGACGGAATGAATATCCGGCCGGATGGAACGTATATAGACGTTACCTTCGGAGGTGGAGGGCATTCACGGGAAATACTGTCACGGCTGGGAGACGGCGGACGGTTACTGGGATTCGACCAAGACGAGGATGCGGAACGGAACATTGTGGATAATCCGCACTTCACTTTTGTACGCAGCAACTTCCGATATCTGCACAATTTCCTGCGCTATCACGACATTGAGGAGGTAGATTCAATACTGGCTGATCTGGGTGTATCCTCCCATCACTTCGATGATAGTGAAAGGGGATTTTCGTTCCGCTTTGACGGTGCACTGGATATGCGCATGAACAAGCGTGCGGGGGATACTGCAGCAGATATCATAAACAACTATGATGAGGAACGGTTGGCTGACATCTTTTACCTATACGGTGAATTAAAGAACAGTCGCAAACTGGCATCTGTAATTGTGAAAGCACGTACCGGACAGAAGATTACAACCATCGGTGAATTTCTGGAAGTCATCAAACCGCTTTTCGGCCGGGAACGGGAGAAAAAAGAACTGGCTAAAGTTTTTCAGGCACTGCGCATCGAGGTGAACCAGGAAATGGAAGCTCTGAAAGAGATGCTATATGCAGCAACCGAGGCTTTGAAACCGGGCGGACGATTGGTAGTAATTACCTACCATTCACTGGAAGACCGGATGGTAAAGAATATCATGAAAACCGGAAATGTGGAAGGTAAAATGGATAAGGATTTCTTCGGAAATGTACAGACTCCATTCCGGTTGGTTAACAATAAAGTGATTGTACCGGACGATGCGGAAATAGAACGGAACCCGAGATCGAGAAGTGCAAAACTGAGAATAGCAGAGAAAAAGTGATGGTAAGATAATGAAGGATATGGAAGAAAAACAGGTAAACGAAAAAACAGAGAAAGCGAAGAAAGCCAAAAATCGCACATCTCTGAAAAACATTATTGGTGGCGACATTCTGGCTACGGATTTTTTTCGCCGTCAGACGAAGTTGCTCGTAATGATAATGCTGCTGATTATATTCTATATACACAATCGTTATGCTTGCCAGCAGCAAATGATAGAGATTGATAAATTGAAAAAAGAGCTGATTGACATCAAATACGATGCTCTTACCCGTAGTTCGGAATTGATGGAGCGGAGCCGGCAGTCACGTATCGAAGAGTATATTGCAAGTAAAGAGAGTGACTTGCAGACATCCACTCATCCACCGTATTTGATTAAGTAATTATAGAATCATTAAATTGTAGACAGATTTGGCAGTAAATAAGAAAAATATCATGACCCGCTACTTCTTTGTAGTCCTCGTAATGGGATTGCTGGGAATAGCTATTGTCGTTAAAGCCGCAGTCATCATGTTTGCGGAGCGACAGTATTGGCAGGATGTAGCCGACCGTTTCGTGAAAGAAAACGTGACGGTAAAGCCTAATCGTGGTAACATTCTTTCATCCGACGGCAAACTGATGGCAAGTTCCCTGCCCGAATATCGTATATACATGGACTTCAAGGCAGGAGGAGAAACCAAGGACACGATGTTGGTGAACCACATGAATGAAATATGTGAAGGGTTACATAAGATATTTCCTGATAAGAGTGCAGCTGAGTTCAAGTCACACTTACAGAAAGGGCGTAAAAAAGGTAGCCGGAACTATCTGATTTATCCGAGACGTATTTCATACATCCAGTACAAAGAAGCCAAGCGTCTGCCTGTTTTCAATCTGAACAAATACAAAGGCGGTTTCCACGAACAGGTATATAATCAGCGTAAAAAGCCGTTTGGCTCCTTGGCAGCCCGTACACTGGGTGACCTCTATGCAGATACTGCACAGGGGGCAAAGAATGGTATCGAACTGGCTTTTGACACTCTGCTGAAAGGACGTGACGGTATCACGCACCGCCAGAAAGTGATGAATAAATACCTGAACATCGTAGATATAGCTCCCGTAGATGGCTGCGACATTATCTCCACTCTCGATGTAGGTATGCAGGATATCTGCGAGAAAGCATTGGTGGATAAGTTGAAAGAAATCAATGCTACTGTAGGTGTAGCCATACTGATGGAAGTGGAAACAGGTGAAGTCAAAGCTATCGTCAACATGATGAAAGCTGGTGACGGCAACTATTATGAAATGCGTAATAATGCCATTAGCGATATGATGGAACCGGGGTCTACATTCAAGACGGCTTCTATCATGGTAGCCCTTGAAGACGGGAAAATTACTCCGGAGACGGAAGTAGATACCGGAAACGGTGTAATGATGATGTACGGTAGTAAGATGAGGGATCATAACTGGCATCGCGGTGGCTACGGGAAGATCAATGTAACCCGTATCCTGGAAGTTTCTTCCAATGTCGGTGTTTCGTACCTAATCGACAAGCACTACAAGGATAATCCTCAAAAGTATGTAGACGGGCTGAAGCGAATGAGCATTGACCAACCACTAAATCTACAAATCTCAGGTGAGGGAAAACCGAATATAAAAGGTCCGAAAGAAAGATATTTCGCCAAGACGACCTTACCATGGATGAGTATCGGTTACGAAACTCAGGTTCCGCCGCTCAACATCCTTACTTTCTATAATGCTATTGCCAATAATGGCACGATGGTGCGTCCTAAGTTTGTAAGAGCCGCTGTAAAAGATGGTGAGGTGATAAAAGAATATCCGACGGAGGTAATCAATCCGAAGATTTGCTCCGACCGCACCTTGACACAAATCCGCGATATTCTGGAAAAAGTGGTATCACAAGGATTAGCGAAACCGGCCGGAAGCAAACAATTCTCCGTAGCTGGGAAAACGGGTACGGCACAGGTATCCCAGGGTTTGGCAGGCTATAAGTCAGGACGGGTGAATTATTTGGTAAGTTTCTGCGGTTACTTTCCGGCAGAAGCACCGAAGTACAGTTGTATTGTTTCTATCCAGAAACCGGGACTTCCTGCCTCAGGTGGTTTGATGGCCGGTAGTGTATTCGGAAAGATTGCCGAAAGAGTGTATGCTAAAAATCTGCGGTTTGATATCCGCAGTGCAATAGATAGCACAAGCAATGTCATTCCTCCGGTAAAAGCAGGAGAAATGAATGAAGCATTGCAGGTGTTGGATGGGCTGAATGTTCCGGTACAAAAGCAGTTCTCTCCCAAGAAAGGGAAAGAAGCATGGGGACATACGCAGGAGTCCCCTAATGCAGTTATTCTGCAGGCCAAGGAGGGAACAAGCTCAAATACAGTTCCCAACGTCATAGGAATGGGAGCGAAAGATGCTGTTTACTTATTGGAAAGCAAAGGACTGAAAGTCAGAATAAGCGGTATAGGAAAGGTAAAGAATCAATCGATACCGGGTGGTAACCGCGTTGTGAAAGGTCAAACCATAGTTTTGACACTTCGTTAAACTATTAAGAATATACATTATATATAATAAGGTATGATATTAAGTGAATTACTGAAAGCAATACAACCGATACAAATTATCGGAAGTACGGAGACGGAAATAATGGGGGTAAATATCGACTCCCGTCTGGTGCAAGCCGGACATCTGTTCATGGCTATGCGCGGTACCCAGACTGACGGGCATGCTTACATTCCCGCTGCCATTGAGAAAGGTGCCGTCGCAGTGCTTTGCGAAGATGTGCCTGAAGAAAAGAAAGAAGGCATCACCTATATCCAGGTGAAAGACAGCGAAGAAGCTGTTGGTAAAATAGCCACTACTTTTTACGACGACCCAACCTCCAAAATGGAATTGGTAGGCGTAACCGGAACAAACGGAAAAACCACCATCGCTACCTTATTATATAATACATTCCGTTATTTCGGTTACAAGGTAGGACTGATCTCTACAGTCTGCAACTATATAGATGATCAGGCAATCCCAACTGAACATACCACCCCCGACCCCATCACCCTAAATCAGTTGCTGGGACAGATGGCAGACTCCGGGTGCAAATATGTCTTTATGGAAGTAAGTTCACATTCCATTGCCCAGAAACGCATCAGTGGTCTACGCTTTGCAGGGGGAATCTTTACCAACCTGACACGTGACCACCTGGACTACCACAAGACTGTGGAAAACTATCTCAAAGCCAAGAAGAAATTTTTCGATGATATGCCGAAAGGTGCTTTCAGTCTGACTAATCTGGATGACAAGAACGGACTCGTCATGACCCAGAACACACGTTCCAAAGTATATACTTATTCCTTGCGTAGCCTCAGCGACTTCAAGGGTAAAATATTGGAATCTCATTTTGAAGGGATGTTGCTCGACTTCAACAACCATGAACTGGCCGTACATTTCATTGGTCGTTTCAATGCTTCAAACTTGCTGGCAGTATTCGGTGCAGCCGTATTGCTTGGAAAGAAGGAAGAAGACGTACTCGTTGCACTCAGTACCCTGCAACCTGTGGCCGGACGCTTCGATGCTGTACGTTCACCCAAAGGTATCACTGCCATTGTGGACTATGCACACACACCGGACGCTCTCATCAATGTTCTGAATGCCATTCACGGCGTACTCGAAGGAAAAGGGAAAATAATTACTGTAGTAGGTGCAGGCGGCAACCGAGACAAAGGTAAACGCCCCATCATGGCAAAAGAGGCGGCCAAAGCAAGCGATCGTGTTATCATCACTTCGGACAACCCCCGCTTTGAAGAGCCGCAAGATATCATCAATGATATGCTTGCCGGATTGGATAAAGACGACATGCAGAAGACCATCAGCATTGCCGACCGGCGCGAAGCTATCAAAACAGCATGTATGCTGGCGCAGCCCGGTGATGTTATTCTTGTAGCCGGAAAGGGCCATGAGAACTATCAGGAAGTCAAAGGAGTTAAACATCATTTTGATGACAAAGAAGAGTTAAAGGCGATAATGTTTTAAAGTGATAAAGTGGTAGAGTGATATTACTTTAACACATTATCACTTTACCACACTATCACACTAAATAGTTGATTTATGTTATACTACTTATTTCAATGGCTGGACAAATATAACATTCCCGGTGCGGGCATGTTTGGCTATACATCATTCCGGGCTCTGATGGCAATCATTCTCGCATTGCTCATCTCAAGTATCTGGGGTGACCGTTTTATAGACTTGCTGAAACGGAAACAAATTACAGAGACCCAACGTGATGCCAGCATCGACCCGTTCGGAGTGAACAAAGTGGGTGTACCAAGTATGGGAGGTGTCATTATTATTGTGGCCATTCTCATTCCATGCCTATTGCTGGGTAAACTGAGCAATGTCTATATGATATTGATGCTGATTACCACAGTATGGTTAGGATCGCTGGGCTTTGCCGATGATTACATCAAAATCTTTAAGAAAGACAAAGAAGGTTTGCACGGGAAATTCAAAATTATCGGCCAGGTAGGTTTGGGACTGATTGTAGGCCTGACACTTTACCTGAGTCCACAGGCAGTTATCCGCGAGAATATTGAAGTAAAGAAACCAGGACAGGAAATGGAGGTCATCCATGCAGGGCAAGACATTAAGTCCACGCAGACTACGATTCCGTTCTTTAAGAGCAATAACCTGGATTACGCAGACTTTGTGGGTTTCTTAGGTGAGCATGCACAAACTGCCGGTTGGGTTTTATTCGTAATCATTACTATATTCGTAGTAACAGCTGTCAGCAATGGCGCCAATCTGAATGACGGAATGGACGGCATGGCAGCGGGAAACTCAGCAATCATAGGCTTGGCATTAGGGATTTTAGCCTATGTATCGAGCCACATTACGTATGCCAGTTACCTTAACATCATGTATATCCCCGGATCGGAGGAACTGGTAATTTTCATTTGTGCCTTTATCGGTGCATTGATCGGTTTCCTGTGGTACAATGCATATCCTGCACAGGTATTCATGGGCGATACGGGCAGTTTGACGATTGGTGGCATCATTGCCGTGTTTGCCATTATCATACACAAAGAGTTACTTATACCTATTCTTTGTGGAGTGTTCCTGGTAGAGAACTTGTCCGTCATCCTGCAACGATTTTATTACAAAGCCGGAAAGAGAAAGGGCGTTAAGCAAAGGTTGTTCAAGCGAACTCCCATTCACGACCATTTCCGTACTTCCATGAGTCTGATAGAACCGGGGTGTACAGTGAAGTTCACAACGCCGACCAAGCTGTTCCATGAATCAAAGATTACAGTCCGCTTCTGGATTGTGACAATTGTATTGGCAGCGATAACAATTATAACATTAAAGATAAGATAATAGAGCTGCCAGCCGCGAGCTACAAGCTACAAGTGCTCGCTACTGGTTGCTGATAAATAACAAACTTGTAGCAACTGCCAACTCCAGCCACTTACTGGTAGCTCGTAGCTGGTAGCCTGTAACTTTAAAGAATATATGAGTAGAATTGTAGTATTAGGAGCCGGAGAGAGCGGTGCAGGTGCTGCCGTACTCGCCAAAGTGAAGGGTTTCGACACATTCGTATCCGACATGTCCGCCATCAAAGATAAATATAAGGAAGTGCTGGATAAGTACGGCATTGCCTGGGAAGAAGGACAGCATACGGAAGAATTGATTTTGAGTGCGGATGAAGTGGTGAAGAGCCCCGGTATTCCCAACGACGCTCCGATGATACTGAAACTGAAAGAGCAAGGTACACCCATTATCTCTGAGATAGAGTTTGCGGGACGCTATACCAATGCAAAAATGATATGTATTACCGGTTCAAATGGCAAGACCACTACCACCTCACTTATTTACCACATTTTCAAAAGTGCAGGTCTGAATGTGGGATTGGCCGGTAACATAGGTAAGAGTCTTGCCTTGCAGGTAGCCACAGACCAACATGATTATTATGTGATTGAGCTCAGCTCTTTCCAACTGGATAATATGTATAAGTTCCGTGCCAATATTGCCGTGCTGATGAACATCACACCCGATCATCTGGACCGTTACGACCATTGCATGCAGAATTATGTGGATGCCAAATTCCGCATCACACAGAACCAGACACCAGAAGATGCTTTCATCTTCTGGAACGATGACCCCATCATCAAGCGGGAACTGGACAAGCATGGACTGCGAGCCCATCTTTATCCGTTCTCTGCAGTAAAAGAAGATGGAGCCATAGCTTATGTGGAAGACGGCGAAGTTGAAATCAACGAACCCATCGCCTTCAATATGGAGCAGGAGAAACTGGCCCTGCAGGGTACGCACAATTTATACAATTCTCTCGCCGCAGGTATCTCAGCCAATCTTGCCGGAATAGAGAAAGAATATATTCGTCGGGCATTGTCTGATTTTAAAGGTGTGGAACATCGCCTGGAAAAAGTTGCAACTGTACGTGGCGTGGAGTTTATCAATGACTCTAAAGCCACAAACGTAAATTCCTGTTGGTACGCCCTGCAAAGCATGAAGACGAAGACCGTGCTTATTCTAGGAGGAAAGGATAAAGGTAATGACTATACGGAAATAGAGGATTTAGTACGCGAGAAATGTTCAGCCTTAGTCTATCTGGGATTGCACAATGAGAAGCTACATGACTTCTTTGATCGCATGGGATTGCCCGTCGCCGATGTACAAACCGGCATGAAGGATGCTGTAGACGCTGCATTCCGTCTGGCCAAAAAGGGTGAAACCGTATTACTCAGTCCTTGCTGTGCCAGTTTCGACCTTTTCAGCAGCTATGAAGACCGGGGCGACCAGTTCAAAAAGTGTGTAAGAGAATTATAGGACACATTACCACATTAAATTTATGGATTTATTAAAAAGCATATTCAAAGGTGATAAGGTAATCTGGATTATATTCCTTTTCCTTTGCCTCATTTCTATCGTAGAAGTGTTCAGCGCTGCGTCTACCCTGACGTATAAAAGCGGTGACCACTGGGGGCCGATTACACAGCACAGCATCATCTTGATGGTGGGTGCCGTAGTAGTGGTGTTTATGCACAATATCCCCTACAAATGGTTTCAGGTATTTCCTGTATTCCTGCTTCCACTATCTGTGGTACTGCTGGCCCTCGTTATGATGATGGAACGCATTAACGGTGCTGCACGCTGGATGACCTTCATGGGGGTTCAGTTCCAGCCTTCGGAAGTAGCCAAAATGGCTGTCATCATCGTTACCGCCTTTATTCTTTCGAAAGGACAGGACGAAGATGGGGCCAGCCCGAAAGCTTTTAAACGTATCATGATTATCACAGGTATTATTTGTCTGCTGATTGCCCCGGAAAACCTCTCGACGGCAGCACTGCTCTTCGGAGTGGTTTATCTGATGATGTTCATCGGGCGAGTGGCAATGAAGAAATTATTAATACTGGCAGGCGGCCTGGCTGGAGTAGCAATTATAGGTGTGACATTCCTTGTACTGACCAAGAATAGCGATTTACCATTCCTGCACCGTTTCGACACATGGCGTGCCCGTATTGAGAAGTTTACAAATGACAATGAGGTACCTGCTGCCAAATTCGATATAGACAAAGATGCTCAGATAGCCCATGCACGTATTGCCGTAGCTACGAGTCACGTTGTAGGCAAAGGACCGGGTAACTCGGTACAGCGCGACTTCCTGAGTCAGGCTTTCTCTGACTTTATCTTTGCTATCATTATCGAAGAATTGGGATTGATAGGTGGAGCTTTCGTCGTATTCCTTTACATCTGTCTGCTGATACGAGTCGGGCGTATTGCGAAAAAGTGCGAACGAACATTCCCTGCTTTCCTTATAATAGGAATTGCACTACTACTTGTATCGCAAGCTATATTCAACATGATGGTAGCAGTAGGATTGGCCCCGGTAACCGGACAGCCGCTTCCGCTTATCAGTAAAGGTGGTACTTCTACACTTATCAACTGTGCTTATATCGGCATGATACTGAGTGTGAGCCGCTATACCGCCAGACTGGAAGAGCAGAAAGAACACGATGCTTTGATACCCATGCAAGTAGAAGTACCTGCCGAAGAGACAAATAGCGATGCACAAACAGCAGCTGAACCGACGGCAAAGGTATTGAACAGTGATGCTGAATTTGAATAAAAATAAGATATATGGAAACAAAAAATAACGGACCACGCATCATAATCAGTGGTGGAGGTACAGGAGGGCATATATTTCCCGCAGTATCTATCGCCAACGCCATCAAGGAACTGCGCCCAGATGCAGAAATCCTCTTTGTAGGTGCAGAAGGACGAATGGAGATGCAACGCGTGCCCGATGCAGGATATAAAATTATCGGTCTGCCTGTAGCAGGTTTCGACCGTAAGCGCTTATGGAAGAACTTTGCAGTAATTATCAAGTTATTGCGTAGCCAATGGAAAGCACGTCGTATCCTGAAAGAATTTAGCCCGCAGGTAGCAGTAGGTGTAGGCGGATATGCCAGTGGTCCTACATTAAAAGTAGCGGGCATGATGGGAGTCCCTACTTTGATACAAGAGCAGAATTCTTATGCAGGAGTGACAAATAAGTTGCTTGCACAGAAAGCATGTAAAATCTGCGTAGCATATGATGGAATGGAGAAATTCTTCCCCGCAGATAAGATTATCATGACAGGGAATCCTGTACGCCAGAACCTGTTAGCAAATAAACAGAGCCGCGAAGAAGCTGTAAGCTCTTTCGGCTTCAATCCGGAGAAGAAAACAATATTGATACTGGGTGGTAGCTTGGGGGCACGTACCATCAATCAGACCCTCATTGCTGCACTGGATACGATAAAAGTAAACGGCGACATTCAGTTCATCTGGCAAACAGGAAAAATATATATCCAGCAAGTCAAAGATGCTATTACTACCGCAACGGGCGAAGCTATACGTAATCCACGGATTTCTGCCATCCCGAATCTGTATGTAACGGATTTCATCAAAGACATGGCAAGTGCATATGCAGCTGCCGACCTCGTCATTTCCCGTGCAGGTGCCGGTTCTATCTCTGAATTCTGCCTGCTGAACAAGCCGGTCATCCTGGTGCCTTCACCAAATGTGGCAGAAGACCATCAGACTAAAAATGCACTGGCACTGGTAGATAAGAAAGCTGCTATTTATGTGAAAGATGTAGATGCTATGAAGCATCTGATTCCTGTGGCTCTTGAAACTGTCACAGATGCCGAGAAGCTGAAAACATTGAGCGAGAACATCGCTAAATTGGCTTTGCCGGATTCGGCAACCATTATTGCAAAAGAAGTATTAAAACTGATAAATAACGATAAGTGATAAGTGTATTATGAATATAGAAAATATAAAATCCGTATATTTCGTTGGTGCCGGTGGCATCGGTATGAGCGCCCTGATACGCTACTTCTTATCAAAGGGAAAGCTCGTTGCCGGTTACGACCGTACCCCAAGCGAACTAACCGAACACCTGATTGCAGAAGGAGCACAGATACATTACGAAGAGAATGTGGATCTGATTCCTGAAGCCTGCAAGAATATGGAAAGCACTTTGGTAGTGTATACTCCAGCTGTTCCGCAAGAGCATGCCGAGTTAGTATATTTCCGTAACAATGGTTTCGAAATTCAAAAACGGGCACAGGTTTTAGGAACGATCACACATAATAGCAAAGGCTTGTGCGTAGCCGGTACACATGGTAAAACAACTACCAGTACAATGACAGCGCATCTGCTTTACCAATCACACGTAGGTTGCACTGCATTCCTCGGAGGCATCTCCAAGAATTATGATACTAACCTGTTATTATCACAGTCCAGCCCATACACTGTGATTGAGGCAGATGAATTTGACCGCTCATTCCACTGGTTATCACCTTACATGAGCGTAATAACTGCTACAGACCCCGACCATCTGGATATTTATGGCACAGAAGAAGCCTACCTGGAAAGTTTTCGTCATTATACGACGCTTATCCAGCCGGGTGGTGCACTCATTATACACAAGGACATCGCTTTGAAACCTGATGTGCAGGCCGGTGTAAAAGTCTATAGTTACGCCCGTACCGAAGGAGATTTCCACGCAGAGAATATCCGTATCGGAAATGGTGAGATCTTTATCGATTTTATTGCACCCGACACGCGTATTAATGATATCCAACTGGGTGTTCCCGTCAGCATCAATATAGAGAATGGCGTAGCAGCCATGGCACTCGCCCACCTCAACGGTGTGACAGACGAAGAGATCAAGCAAGGTATGGCAAGTTTCCGTGGAGTAGACCGTCGTTTCGATTTCAAGGTCAAGAATGACAAAGTCGTATTCCTGAGCGACTATGCCCATCATCCTGCCGAAATAGCACAGAGTGTGAAATCCATTCGTGATCTGTATCAGGACAAGAAGATTACAGCTATCTTCCAACCACATCTCTATACCCGCACGCGCGATTTCTATAAGGAATTTGCCAACAGTTTGTCGTTACTTGACGAAGTCATTCTCGTAGATATCTACCCGGCACGTGAGCAACCAATTCCCGGTGTCACCAGCCAATTGATATACGATAACCTGCGACCGGGCATTGAGAAATGCATGTGTAAGAAAGAGGATATACTGGAACTCTTATCTCAAAAGCAGATTGAAGTTCTGATAACTTTAGGTGCCGGAGATATAGACAACTACGTCCCTGAAATCACAAAGCAATTGACAATTGATAATTAACAATTGACAGTTAATAGTTGAATAATGATAATTAGATAGTTGATACATGTTTAAAAGAATTCTATTGTCTATCGTCCTACTGCTCGTCATCGCCTATCTGGTGGTAGCTCTCTCGGCTTTCAACCGGAAGCCTGCCGGACAGGTGTGCAATGACATGGAATTGGTTATCAAAGATACCGTCTATGCAGGTTTCATCACCAAAAAGGAAGTGGCTGACATATTGGAGAAGAAAGGGATTTATCCTGTTGGTAAACCAATGGATCGCATCCGTAGTAAAACGCTGGAACGGGAACTTGCCAAACATCCGCTTATCGATGAAGTGGAATGCTACAAGACTCCCAGTGGCAAACTTTGCGTAGAAGTCAGTCAACGTATCCCTATCCTGCGAGTGATGAGTGCGAACGGGGAGAACTACTATCTGGACAATAAAGGTACTGTGATGCCACCCGATGCAAAGTGCGTTGCACACCTTGCCATAGTGACCGGAAGAGTAGAAAAGTCGTTTGCCATGAGGGATTTATATAAGTTTGGTGTATTTTTGCAGAATAATAAGTTCTGGGAAGCACAGATTGAACAGATACATGTGCTGTCGGACAAAGACGTGGAACTGGTGCCTCGCGTAGGCGACCATATTATCTATCTTGGGAAGTTGGATGGTTTTGAGCGTAAACTCGAACGGATGAAAGCTTTTTATGAAAAAGGTTTAAATCAGGTAGGATGGAACAAATATTCCCGCATTAGCGTTGAATTTAGTAACCAGATTATCTGTACAAAGCGAGAGAACTAATGTACGATTTGACGATGTCGGACGTACGATTAATATCAGACGTCCCCATACATTGATTTACAGAGTAATCTTAATCGTAAATAGAAAATTGTAAAATAGGAATATATTTATGGCAACAACAGAATTTATCGCCGCTATCGAGTTGAGTTCTTCCAAGATTTCCGGTATCGCAGGAAAGAAGAACAGTGACGGAAGCATACAAGTGCTGGCTTATGCGCGTGAAGATGCCGCTTCTTTTATCCATAAAGGAGTCATCTACAACATTGATAAGACCGCACAGGCTCTGACTTCCATCATCAACAAGCTGGAAAGCCAGTTGAACAACTCCATTGCCAAAGTATACGTAGGCATTGGCGGACAGTCTTTGCGCACGGTAAAGAATGCGGTAAGCCGTGTGCTGGAAGAGGAAGGGATTATCTCACAAGAGTTGGTAGACGCTATCAGCGACGAAAACCTCGAAGTCCCCCTGATGGACATGAGTGTGCTGGATGTCGCCCCGCAGGAATATAAAATAGATAATAACCTTCAAGCCGACCCGGTAGGTGTGGCAGGCAAGCGTATCACGGGAAACTTCCTGAATATTGTGGCCCGTGCTTCACTTAAGAAGAATCTGGAACACAGCTTTGAACAGGCTAAAATAGAAATAGCCGACCTGCTCATCGCTCCGATAGCATTGGCGAATGCCGTGCTGACGGAAAGTGAGATGCGTTCGGGTTGTGCATTGGTGGATTTCGGTGCAGATACAACGACTGTATCGGTTTATAAAAATAACATGCTCCGCTTCCTCAGTGTATTGCCACTGGGTGGAAACAATATTACCCGTGACATCACTGCCCTGCAAATGGAAGAGGCCGAAGCTGAACAACTGAAAAAGAAGTACGGCGATATGCTCTATGAAGAAGAGGAAACAGAGACACCCGCAGTCTGCACTTTGGAAGACGGTCGCAACATCGAACTTAACGTATTGAATGATATCATCGATGCACGTGCCGAAGAAATCCTTGCCAATGTATGGAACCAGCTTCAATTGTCAGGATACGAGGATAAACTATTATCCGGTATCATTTTCACCGGTGGAGGTGCCAACCTGAAAAACCTGGAAGAAGCATTCCGTAAACGTAGCAAGGTTGAGAAAGTGAAGACCACCAAATTTGTTCATAGCAGCATCCACGGCTTCAATGATGTGCTGAAGAAAGACTGTATGCAGAATACTTTGCTCGGACTGCTTGCTGCCGGAAATGAAAACTGCTGCCTGCAAGAGATGAAACCCGCCGTTACGACTACTGCTACTCCTACACAACCCGTCGATATGTTCGGCGATGACGAAGCCCTGAAAGAACAGGAAGCTGCCGCCCGCGCTGCCAAGGCCCAACGTGAAAAAGAAGAGAAAGAACGCCGTGAACGGGAACGTAAGGAGAAAGAGCGTAAAGAGAAAGAAGAGAAAAAGAAAAAGAAGAAAGAAGGTCCCAGCTGGTTTGAAAAGACCTTCAACAAGCTTTCCAATGAGATTTTCTCGGATGACGATTTGAAATAAACTCAATAAAATAAGGAACTATGGACGATATAGTACAATTCGATTTCCCGACAGACTCACCGAAGATCATCAAAGTGATTGGTGTAGGTGGTGGTGGTGGTAACGCCGTGAACCACATGTACCGGGAAGGCATACACGACGTGACGTTCGTTCTGTGCAACACAGACAACCAAGCGTTGAAAGAGTCTCCCGTCCCCGTAAAATTGCAACTGGGGCGTTCTATCACCGAGGGACTAGGTGCCGGAAACCGTCCCGAACGTGCCCGCGAAGCCGCCGAAGAAAGTAGTGAAGAAATCAAAGCGCTACTGAACGACGGTACAAAAATGGTATTCATCACTGCCGGAATGGGTGGCGGAACAGGTACGGGCGCTGCTCCCGTCATAGCCCGCATAGCCAAAGAAATGGACATCCTTACGGTCGGTATCGTCACCATACCTTTCATCTTCGAAGGTGAAAAGAAGATTATCCAGGCACTGGACGGTGTGGAGCGTATCGCCCAACATGTAGATGCTCTACTGGTTATCAATAACGAACGCTTGCGTGAGATATATTCCGATCTTACGTTCATGAATGCTTTCGGCAAGGCAGATGATACATTGTCTATCGCTGCCAAAAGTATTGCCGAGATTATCACCATGCGCGGAACAGTGAACCTTGACTTTGCAGATGTGAAAACCATCCTCAAAGATGGTGGTGTGGCTATCATGAGTACCGGTTTCGGCGAAGGTGAAAGTCGTGTGACCAAAGCTATCGACGATGCCCTGCACTCTCCGTTACTGAACAACAACGATATCTTCAATGCCAAGAAGGTGATGCTGAACGTATCCTTCTGCGAAAGTTCCGAGCTGATGATGGAAGAAATGAACGAGATTCACGAGTTCATGAGCAAATTCCGCGAAGGTGTAGAGGTGATCTGGGGTGTGGCTATGGACAACACATTGGAAGGCAGAGTTAAGATTACCGTACTTGCCACCGGTTTCGGTGTGGAAGATGTTCCCGGTATGGACAGCGTACTCGAAAAGCGCAGCCAGGAAGAGGAAGAACGCCAGCTTCAACTTGAAGAAGAAAAAGAGAAGAATAAAGAGCGTATCCGCAAAGCCTATGGTGAAAGTGCCAGTGGCATCGGTAGTAAAAATATCCGCAAACGTCGCCATATCTATATCTTCAACCCGGAAGACTTGGACAACGCCGACATTATCAGTATGGTAGAAAGTTCACCGACGTATCTGCGCGATAAGAGTACTTTGAGTTCTATCAAAACCAAAGCCGCCACCGAAGGGCAGATAGCTACGGAAGAAGCACAGGGAAGTGAAGGCCTGGGAGGTGTGATAACCTTCTAAGTTACAAAGCGACTTCAATTATTAAATGTAAATAGTAAAATAACAAATAGCATTATGGATTTATTTGAAAGAGTCAGCGAAGACATTAAAACCGCAATGAAAGCCAAAGACAAAGTGGCTCTCGAAACACTGAGAAATATCAAGAAAGTATTCCTGGAAGCAAAAACGGCTCCGGGAGCTAACGATACTCTGACTGACGACGCTGCATTGAAAATTATGCAGAAGCTCATGAAACAAGGCAAAGATGCAGCTGAAATATACATCCAGCAAGGTCGCCAGGACTTGGCAGACGAAGAACTGGCACAGGTAAAGGTGATTGAGGTCTATCTGCCCAAACAAATGTCAGCTGAAGAGCTGGAAGCTGCCTTGAAAGAAATTATTGCTGAAACAGGTGCTACCAGTGGTAAAGATATGGGTAAGGTAATGGGGGTTGCTTCCAAGAAACTTGCCGGACTTGCCGAAGGACGTGCCATTTCTGCCAAAGTAAAAGAATTGCTGGGATAATCTCCTGTTTTGTCCCCGTCATTGCCCGTGTTTTCGGGAGATAGAAGAAGACGAATCAACTTCTATCTCCCAAAAACACGGCTTCTTTTTGCATTTTATTGAGTATCATAATTTTTAATTCAAATACTATCGTTATATTTGCCACGCATTTTAAGGGAATATCCCCGCATAATAATAAAACTAGAATTCTGGCACAATATCATGAAAAGCAATATAAAGATATGGAAATTAATAGTCCTTGTGGGGACAATGTTTTTCTTGTCTGACGTTGCTCATGCAAAGAACCGGGCACAAGATAGTATACCGGGATACAAGCCGGATACAGGTTACTTCTCCAAACGCTTTATTCACAGACTGGGAGTAGAATACCGCCCGGGATACATTTTCCAGACCAGTTCTTTTCTGGCAGGAGATAACTCACAATGGAAGCCTTACGAATGGGGTTATTCAGCCCACTTGAAATATTCATTCCAATTTAAGCCCAATACTTGCGCCGACCGGATTTATGGTAGCGCCTATCAAGGTATAGGCTTAGGCTATTACGATTTCGGAAACAAAGAAGAATTAGGAAATCCGATTGCCATTTACCTCTATCAGGGAGCACGTATTGCCCGTATTACTTCGCGACTATCACTCAATTACGAATGGAACTTCGGCTTATCTTTAGGATGGAAACCGTACGACGAATACACCAATCCTCACAATAGTGTCATCGGTTCGAAGGCAAATGCCTATATCAATGCGGGCATACAATTCAACTGGATGGTTTCACGGGAAATCGACCTGGTTGCCGGAATTACGGGTACCCATTTCTCCAATGGCAATACTAAATTTCCCAATGCCGGCCTCAATACAATGGGCTTAAAAGTAGGGGTTATCTACAACTTCAACAGACCTAAAGATGCGCTCACCAAGCCTCTATACCAAGCTCCCATTCCAAAGTTCTCACGATACCTCAGCTACGACTTAACCCTGTTCGGCTCATGGAGACGGAAAGGCGTATGGGTAGGAGAAGGGCAAATTGCTTCACCGGATGCTTATACCGTACTTGGTTTCAATTTCGCCCCCATGTATAACATCGGATATAAATTCCGCACAGGTGTATCATTGGATGGTGTATATGATGCCAGTTCCAATGTCTACACCATCCCCGGGAACGGCAATGAATGCTACAAACCTTCATTGGAAAAACAGTTAGCTTTAGGTATTTCCGGACGCGCAGAATATGTAATGCCCTACTTCACAGTAGGTGTGGGCATAGGAGCCAATGTACTGCACGGTGGCGGTGACCATAAAGGTATCTACCAGGTATTGACACTCAAAGTGGAGATGACCCGCAGTTCTTATCTGCACATCGGGTATAACCTGAAGAACTTCAGTGACCCGAATTATCTGATGATGGGTATCGGCTTCCGCTTCAATAACAAGTATCCTACCTTTCACAGAAGATAAAACGCACCATGTCCAAAGGGCTTCCCCACATCCCCAACACATCTCTTGCACATTCCTGCTTAATCTCACGCAAAAGATAGCATCTTTTACATCAAAAGGTGGCATGTTATGCTACAAAAGATGGCATCTTTTACAGCGAAAGATGGTATCTTTTGCATCACAGGTCAGTAAAATATGCAGGAAAGGGTTTATTGTTCCGCGTCAAAGAGCTCCTTCAACACCTCAAGAGACTTTAATACGGGAAAGTCAGGCAAGTGGAGGCGATAATATTCATTCATTATTGTAAGGCAGCGAGTACGTTCGGCGCGGTTCATGGCAAAGAGATGCATTGTTTCATAATTCATGCGCATCAGCATTATCAACCGTGAGGCTTCCTCCGGAAGTATATAAGAAGAATGGAGTTGCGGTCGCAAAGGAGTAAAACAAGCATTCATCATATCAAAATAATCGCCTTTTTGATAATCTTCCAGATTAGGATATAATCCCAGGAAGCGGGATAAGCGCATCAGAAATACCAAATGGAAGTTGGCAAAATTATCACGGCACTCATCCAGCCAAATAATAGAATGCTGCAAATAAGCAAACAACGGACGGTTTTCAGCCTCCTCACGCACTGCCCGATAAAGAAATTCCGCCAGGAAAAGTGCAATGGAAGACTTATACGGATCATAAGGAATAGAAGAAAACGGATAGAAAGACTTCGCTTCCGTTATCTTATATATACTGGCATTCGGACGGAAATCAGCTTCCAGTTCCACTAAAGCCAATGGTTGGAACAATACCGGTTTCACCGCCGCCTTTCGCGAACGGGGAATCTTTACGATGAACGAAGCACGCCCGACCACCTCTGTATAAATGTCTGCAATAAGGGAAGTATCGTTATATTTCAGGGTATGCAGCACAATCCCCAGCGTTTTCTGTAACATCCGCACTTACTATTTTGGTTTCAATCCGGTAACAAAACTACGAAAAAAGACGGAAACAGCAGGGATAAAACACGGATAAATAAAAAAATGCAGGCAGACAAGTAAAAAAATGAAAGTTTTTATCCTACTGATATTCAGGTAATAAGCCGCAAATATTAGAATAATCCCGACATATTCCTTTGTTTTTTTCTCATGATTATTTTGCCAATTCAAAAATAGTCCCTACATTTGCAACCGCAAACGAGAGATAATCTCTCTGCAAGAGCAGAAATGCTCACCAAAGGATGGCCCGTTCGTCTATCGGTTAGGACGCAAGATTTTCATTCTTGAAAGGGGGGTTCGATTCCCCCACGGGCTACAATTAAAAAAATAAACGAATTAAAAAAGATTAGTCGAGATGGCAAATCACAAATCATCACTGAAAAGAATCAGACAAGAAGAAACTAGAAGACTTCACAACAGATATTATGGTAAGACCATGAGAAATGCTGTTAGAAAGCTTCGTTCTACAACCGACAAGGCAGAAGCTACTGCAATGTATCCGGGTATAACTAAGATGTTGGACAAATTGGCTAAAACCAATGTGATCCACAAGAACAAAGCAAGCAACTTGAAGTCTAAGTTGGCTCTTTACATTAATAAGCTAGGATAAGCTAATTAATATTACACAAAAGAAATATTGGAAGGTTGGACTTTTAAGTCCGACCTTTTCTGCGTATGGCATATTTATATCCCCTATTCCGAACACCTTCCGGAAGAAGCTAAAAAGCTGTAAACGAATGAAATTTATCACGCAGTTTAGTTTCGCATCTTACGAATTTTCACTATATTTGCTCTGTTATTTGAATAAGGAAATTAGATTATGACTGAAGAACAGATTAACTCCAATAGCGGGAACTATTCAGCCGAAAACATCCAGGTTCTGGAAGGTTTGGAAGCCGTTAGAAAGCGCCCCGCAATGTATATTGGTGACATTAGTACGAAAGGACTTCACCACCTGGTTTATGAAGTTGTGGACAACTCTATCGACGAAGCTCTCGCCGGCTATTGCGACCACATTGAAGTAACCATCAACGAAGACAACTCTATCACCGTACAAGACAACGGACGTGGTATTCCGGTTGACTTCCACGAAAAGGAACAGAAGTCAGCCCTGGAAGTAGTTATGACCGTACTGCATGCCGGTGGTAAATTCGATAAGGGTTCTTACAAAGTATCAGGCGGTTTGCACGGTGTAGGTGTATCCTGTGTAAACGCTCTGTCTACCCACATGACTACACAGGTTTTCCGCAATGGAAAGATCTACCAACAGGAATATGAATGCGGCCATCCGTTGTATCCGGTGAAAGAAATTGGCACAAGTGATATTACAGGTACGCGTCAGCAATTCTGGCCGGATAACACAATCTTTACTGATACCGTTTATAATTACGAAATCCTTGCCACCCGTATGCGTGAACTGGCTTACTTGAATGCAGGCATCAAGATCACGCTGACCGACCTTCGCGTAAAAGATGAAGAAAACAATGCCAAAATGGAAATTTTCTATTCGGAAGAAGGTTTGAAGGAATTCGTTCGCTACATCGACTCTTCCCGCGAACACTTGGTGAATGATGTTATCTACATCAACACTGAGAAACAAGGCACACCGGTGGAAGTGGCTATCATGTACAATACTTCTTATAACGAAAACATCCACTCATACGTAAACAATATCAATACCATTGAAGGTGGTACGCACCTTGCAGGTTTCCGTCGTGCACTAACCCGTACGCTGAAGAAATATGCCGATGATAACAAGATGTTGGAGAAAGCTAAAGTGGAAATTGCAGGTGATGACTTCCGTGAAGGTCTGACGGCTGTAATCTCCATCAAAGTGGCAGAACCTCAGTTTGAAGGGCAGACCAAAACAAAGCTCGGAAACAGCGAAGTGATGGGAGCCGTAGACCAAGCTGTAGGTGAAGCTCTGAACTACTACCTGGAAGAGCATCCGAAAGAAGCGAAAATGGTGGTAGACAAAGTGATTCTAGCTGCCCAGGCACGTGTTGCCGCACGTAAGGCGCGTGAGTCCGTGCAACGTAAATCACCGATGTCCGGTGGCGGTATGCCGGGTAAGCTGGCCGACTGTTCAAGCAAGGATCCCGAGGAATGTGAATTGTTCCTTGTCGAGGGTGACTCGGCAGGCGGTTCGGCAAAGCAAGGTCGTGATCGCAGATTCCAAGCTATTCTGCCGCTTCGCGGTAAGATTCTGAATGTGGAAAAGGCCATGTGGCATAAAGCGTTCGAGAGTGATGAAGTCAACAATATTATTCAGGCTCTCGGCATCCGTTTTGGCGTAAATACTGAGGACAGCAAGGAAGCAAATATCGATAAATTGAGATATAAGAAAGTGATTATCATGACCGATGCCGACGTCGATGGTTCTCATATCGACACACTGATCATGACGCTCTTCTTCCGCTACTTCCCGCAGGTAATCCGCAACGGGTACTTGTATATTGCCACTCCGCCACTCTATCTCTGCAAAAAAGGCAAAGTGGAGGAATATTGCTGGACAGACCAACAACGTCAAAAATTTATCGACACTTATGGTGGTGGTTCAGAAAGTGCCGTACACACACAACGATACAAAGGTTTGGGTGAAATGAACCCGGAACAGTTGTGGAGCACGACCATGAACCCCGAAAACCGTATGTTGAAACAGATAAGCATTGAGAATGCTGCTGAAGTAGACTACATCTTCTCCATGCTGATGGGCGAAGATGTTGGTCCACGCCGTGAATTCATTGAAAAGAACGCAACGTATGCAAATATAGATGCGTAAGAAAAAAACAGTGACTAATGATTAACAATTAGTGATTAGTCACTGAATAACACGTTTTATTAACCAACCTCACATCTTACAACGAAGAAACGCCGGACGGACAGGAAAATCCTGTTGCCCGGCGTTTTTCTTTTCACCCCACGAGATAGAAAAATCCGCCTCATTCCACACTATCTTAAAGCATATTCTGCTTCTTCATTTCTTCTGCCACCAATTCCAGTTCTGCATACCAGTCTTCACCGAATTTGCGTATCAACGGCTCTTTCAGGAACTTATATACCGGCAGATTCTTCTTCCGTCCTAACAATACAGCGGCTTTGCATACATCCCAACGGTTATAGTTCACCGCCTTATACCCCCCATAGTTCCCTACCCTAATTGGATACAGATGGCAGGATACAGGTTTATAAAAATCTGTCTTGCCTTCCCTATAAGCCTTCTCAATAGCACAATAACAACATCCTTTCTCATCATAGCAAGTAAAGACACAATCTTTATTATTAACAATAGAGGTTACCAGATCACCTTCGCAATCGGTATAAACAACCCCTTGCTTCTCTAATATGACATGCGCTTCGGGCGAGAGTTCATCCCAAATTACCGGAAGTACTTCTTCCAGTTTTTCAATCTCATCCAATTCGACGGGAGCACCGGCATCGCCTTCAACGCAACAGGCACCCTTACAAGCATTCAGATCACAAAGGAACTTCTCACGCAGCACATCAAAACTCACCACTACATCACCTATCTGTATCATCTTCAATCTAAGATTAGAAAAGATAAAGGCGGAGTACACCCCCGCCTTTACTTATATAATTATAACTATTTACTTAATCAAGTCTTTTCCTGTCATTTCAGCCGGCTGTGCCATACCCAGAATGTGAAGGATAGAAGGAGCAACATCTGCCAAAACACCATTCTCTACTTTAGCATTCTTATTCTCCGTTACATATACAAAAGGAACCGGATTCAAAGAGTGAGCCGTATTCGGAGTACCATCTTCGTTCAGTGCATGATCTGCATTGCCGTGGTCAGCAATGATGATAACTTCATAATCGTTAGCTTTAGCTGCTTCTACTGTATCTTTCACACATTCATCGATAGCTTTCACTGCTTTTTCAATGGCGTCATAGATACCAGTATGTCCTACCATATCACCATTCGCATAGTTCACAACGATGAAATCAAACTTCTGAGTGTTGATAGCTTCCACTAATTTATCCTTTACTTCATACGCACTCATTTCCGGCTTCAAGTCGTAAGTGGCTACTTTCGGAGACGGAACCAGGATGCGTTCTTCAGCATCGTACGGAGTTTCACGACCACCGTTAAAGAAGAAAGTTACGTGAGCGTACTTCTCTGTTTCAGCAATGTGCAATTGAGTTTTGCCTTGAGCTGCCAAATATTCGCCCAATGTATTCTGAACATTTTCTTTATCGAAAAGGATATGTACACCCTTGAATGATGCATCATACGGAGTCATGCAATAATATTGCAAGCCCGGAATAGCATGCATACCCTGTTCAGGCATATCCTGTTGAGTCAGCACTACTGTCAACTCTTTTGCACGGTCGTTACGATAGTTGAAGAAGATAACTACATCACCTTCTTTAATAGTTCCATCGAAGTTACCATTTACAATCGGCTTGATGAATTCATCCGTTACACCTTCGTCATAAGACTCCTGCATAGCCTGAACCATATCAGTGGCAACTTTACCTTCACCGTTTACCAGCAAATCATAAGCTACCTTCACACGTTCCCAACGTTTATCACGGTCCATTGCATAGAAACGGCCTACAATAGAAGCAATCTTACCTGCCGACTTTTCACAATGTGCAGTCAGTTGCTCAATAAAGCCCTTGCCGCTCTTCGGGTCAGTATCACGACCATCCATGAAACAATGAACGAATGTATTGTCAACACCATATTCTTTAGCAATATCGCAAAGTTTGAATAAGTGGTCGAATGAGCTGTGAACACCACCATTGGAAGTCAATCCCATAAAGTGAATATTCTTACCGTTTTCTTTAGCATAAGAGAAAGCAGAAACGATTCCCGGATTCTTCATAATGCTATTGTCGGCACATGCGCGGTTAATCTTCACCAGGTCCTGATATACGATACGTCCTGCACCGATATTGAGGTGTCCGACTTCCGAGTTACCCATCTGACCATCAGGCAAACCAACATTCTCACCGCTTGCCTGAAGCTGTGAATGAGGATACGTAGCCAGCAGACTGTCCCAGTACGGAGTAGGTGTATTGAAAATCACATCGTCTTTACCCTGATCGCCGACACCCCAGCCATCAAGAATCATTAAAAGGGCTTTCTTACTCATAATATTAATTGATTTTAAATGTACAATCTTTAACCTCTGCAAAAACGTTCTTTGAAGAAAGAGCGATTTTTCCGGCTGCAAAGGTACAAAAAAGCATGGTTAAAGCGTACTGTTTCAAATGATTTATGTACTTTTGCCACGCTTTAAAAAAATAAAAAACAAGAAATATGGACGATTCAAACCCACGAACGTGCAACAGTATTTATAATTAAAGCGAACGGAGACGTTGCTCGCAATGCCTCGGTTCGTCCCTAAAGAAAGGAGGCTATTACGATGAGAACGTATCTTTACTCTGAAGCCGGCTTTATAGAAAAGCCACAATGGATGCCCAATAGCTGGGTAAATGTTGAATGCCCTGATGACAATGACTTTGACTTTCTCACACAGGAACTGAAAGTTCCCGAATCATTTTTAGAAGATATCGCTGATGCGGACGAACGTCCGCGTACAGAAACAGAAGGTAATTGGTTACTGACTATTCTGCGCATCCCTATGCAGAGCAGCCAGCATGGTATTCCTTTTATCACTGTGCCCATAGGCATCATTACCAATAATGAAATTATCGTATCGGTATGTTATCATAAGACCGAACTTATCTCTGATTTCATCCAGCATACACGTCGCAAAGGTATCGTAGTCAACAATAAACTGGATTTAATCCTACGGATGATTTACTCTTCCGCAGTTTGGTTTTTGAAGTACCTGAAGCAAATTAATAATGACGTTGCCAATGCGGAAAAAGAACTAGAAAAGAGTATCCGCAATGAAGACTTGCTTCGCCTGATGAAGTTACAGAAGACTCTTGTCTACTTCAATACCTCCATCCGTGGTAATGAAGTGATGATCGGTCGCCTGAAGAATATCTTTCAGGACACCGATTATCTGGATATGGAACTATTGGAAGATGTAATCATCGAATTAAAGCAGGCATACAATACTGTAAATATCTATAGTGATATCCTTACAGGAACAATGGATGCTTTTGCTTCTATTATTTCCAATAATGTCAACGCCATCATGAAACGTATGACGAGTCTCTCCATCACGCTTATGATACCCACACTGATAGCCAGTTTCTATGGTATGAATGTGGATATTCATCTGGATGGTTTCCCGTATGCTTTCATATTCATTATCTTAATCTCTGTAGTCCTATCGGCAGGTACATTTATCTGGTTCAGAAAGATTAAGTGGTTCTAACAATCTATCCAAGCATTTTTCAACTCTTTGGATCAAAATTCATAAATAATACGTATGTTTGCGGAAAATAAGTCAATAAACATGAAAACACACAGAATCTTAACGTTTGCATGCCTGATTCTCATGGCATCAATATCTTATGCGCAATCCGAAACCATCATTGTAGGAAAGAAGACAGACGGAACAGACCTGAAAGCACAGTGCTACACATTTCCTCAACGAGTGGAAACTTTTTCAATAAGCGATAAAGGAGATTACCTCTGTATCAGCTTCCGGGAAACGACTAAAAGCGGTAAGTACCTGAAGAATAAAGGAGAAATAGGCTTTTATGACACCAAGAGTAGCCAACTTCTATGGAAACAACCCATTGATTTCAATAAATCAAGAGTAACCTGCCTTTCGGAAGGGGTCTTAATATCTGAAATTGGCAGCAAAATATCATTGCTAAGTAAGGAAACAGGAGCAAAGAAATGGGAAGCTGATTTATTTCCGGTATATGTGGATGATTCACTTGGGTTAGTCTTAGGATATAATTCTCCTACATCCAACAAACTCCGCGCTGTTAGCCTAAAATTCGGTAACGATTTGTGGGAAAACAAAATACCTCACCAATACGGTTGGAACGAAGTTCTCGATCTGGAACAAAATAAACGTCTGATTGTAGCGGATGCATTGCATAAGCTGGACTTCATGACCGGAGAATTACTGACCTATCCGGGAAAACCGGGAGCTCATGATACAAAGGCGGCATTGTTACAGGGATTAGCCGCTGTAGCAGTCGGAGTAGCCGGTGGCGTGGCAACCGGTGGCGCCTATTATTACAGTTATGTTCCCATTGCCAATAATACAATCACCGGATTGACCTCCAATATACTGTCTCAGGATTCACTTTATTACTGGGCAGACCGTCAACATATCTCCTGTATGGACACAGCTTTCAATGTAGTGTGGCAAACAGAGTTTCCTGATGTGAAGGCTTCCCGCTCCCAACTTTTCGTGCAAGATGGCAAGTTATTCATGCTAAATTACGGTTACGGATTACGCGAAGGAGCAAGTCGCAAGAAATATGGACGCCCATTTATAGCCTGTTACAACTTGCTAAACGGAGAAGAAATCTTCTTCAATCAACTAAGCGTAAAGAAAGATATGATTGAAGATGCCCTGCGGACCGAGGACGCACTCTATATGCTGTTCGATGATGGAATGGCTTATCAGGAGCTGATGGACTCCGTCGTAAATATTGTACCTTGGGATACCAAACAACGCGGAAAGCTGGAAGCAATACTGCCCGGTACATTTTATGCAGCCAACAAAGATACAACAGCTTTCCAGTCGCTCGCCTACAATGGGGAACATTGCCTGGTATATAATGATCAGGGAGTTATCTACGAGGTAGACAAGGACTTGAATATTAGTAAGACCTACGAACGGGAACGTATCTACAGCCCCAGTATCCAACTAAAAGATTATTTATGTATCGGCAATCGTGGAGACTATTGGTTCATTCATGAAATGGGAATGCCTGTAGCCCATCTTCAAACAGATTTCAAGAAAGGACAAGTGATTGGTAATAAGTTGCTGCTACTTAATTATGAAAACCAATTCCTGTTTATCGATCTAGATGAAGCGATAGAATAATTACTTGAAATCAAGTGCTAACTGCCCATCGCCCAATAGATTGAATGTCATGCGGTGATAAGGCGTAGTTCCACGTTCGGCAATAGCTGCGCGATGTTTCTTTGTAGGATAGCCTTTATTATGATCCCAATCATAATACGGAAATTCTTCGTGAAGCCGGTTCATATAATCGTCACGATAGGTTTTGGCAAGCACGGAAGCTGCCGCTATGGAGAGATATTTGCCATCACCTTTAATTACCGTGGTATGCGGAAGATCCTGATATTTCTTGAAGCGGTTGCCATCTATAAGCAGATGCTGCGGACGCATTTTCAATTGGTCCACTGCACGATGCATGGCAAGGAAAGAAGCGTTCAGGATATTTATCTTGTCAATCTCTTCGGGAGATACGATGCCGACAGCCCAAGCAAGCGCTTCTTTCTCAATCACTTCACGCAAAGCATAACGCTGGTGCTCCGTCAGTTGCTTGGAGTCATTCAGTAATTCGTTCTTGAAATCTTTGGGAAGAATCACGGCAGCGGCATACACAGCTCCTGCCAGACAACCACGGCCAGCCTCATCACAACCGGCTTCTATCAAATCTTTATTCAAATAAGGCAATAGCATACAGCATTAATTTAGAGGCACAAAGATAAATCTTTTTGAAAGCAAACCGGACTTTTTAAAGGAAAATAATTACATTTGCAAAAATAAGACTATACCATGAAGAAAGCTCTGTATCTAATACTTGCAGTTCTCCCGCTAACTGTAACTCCTTTACAAGCCCAAGATATAAACCAAGCCAAGACTTTAGTTGAACAAGCTCAAAATGCTCTGTTCAGTAATCCTAAACAGGCTTCTTACTATGCGGCACAAGCTGCCGCTCTATTTCCCGAAGACCAGCCTAATGAGATTTGTACACAAGCCATGATTCTTCACAGTCAGGCAGAACAGCTACTGGGTAACTTCGACTTAAGTATCAAAAATTTATATGATGCACAGAGATATATCAACCCTGCAAACAAAAGGCAAACAGCTCAACTCTATTCCCTCATGGGACGCGTATACAGCAAGTTGGGCGATTATAACAAAGGCATCGAACTAAATGACAAAGCCACTTCCATTTTCAAATCCTTAGGGGATTCGGCTTCGGTGGCCGGATGCTATAATGAGCGCGGAGTCATGCATTATCTACTTGATGAATTTGTGGTAGCTGAAAAATTTCTTCAACGGGCACTGACAATCAACCGTGCCCAACGAAACTTAAAGGAAATAGCTACCAATCTGAATAATCTATGCCTATATCAGGGAGATACGGAAAAGAAACTCTCCCTTATTCAAGAAGCAATTGCCATCAACAAGAATCTGGATGCCCAATGGTCACTGGGTGAAAACTATAACAATATGGGCAAACAGTATTATTTCGGCGAACAATACTCCAAAGCCCTGGAAGCTTTGCAGAAAGCCTATGAATACGCCCATAACATCGGTGCCAAAGAGCTGATTTGTGATAATTATGAATATTCATCGTGGGTATATGCCGCCATAGGTGACTATAAACAGGCTTACACCCGCCTCAGCCAGATGTATGCTTTGAGTAAAGAGCTGCAAAGCAGCAACAAGCTGCGCAACATTGAGCAGGAAATCTCTTATAAAAGATATCAAGACCAGAAATATGCTACTGAGATGCAGGAGCAAACCTATAAGATTGAACTACTGAAACGTAATTTATGGTTTTTGGGTAGCGTGCTCGTACTTGGATTAGCTTTCAGCATCTTCTTATATAAATGGTATAAGCGCAGAAAAGGCCTTCAACTGATAGAGGCCCGCTACCAACTGGAGTTGTCGCAACGCGAGTTATCCGAACTGAAACTGCACCAACAAGAGTTGGAACTACAGAATATACAGAATGCACTGGACAGTAGCCAGCAAGAAGTAACCAGCTTTGCCGTCTTCCTGAGAAGCCGCAATGAATTGCTGGACAAAATACGCGAAATGATTAAGGAAGGGTACAAAATGGATAATCAAGCACTTATCCCCCACCTGAAAAAAGTGAATGCCTATATCAGTCAATACCAAAGCGGAGACAAGACCAATAATGCGTTACTGTTGAATATCGAAGACAAGAGTAAAGAATTCATTGAAAGGCTCACAAAAGAACATCCCAACTTGACACAAGGAGAAAAATATCTGGCAACCATGCTGCGCGTCAATCTTTCAACGAAAGAAATTTCCATGATTAGCGGGAATAGTCCTAAAACAATTAATATGAATCGCTACAGATTGCGTAAGGCTTTGAACTTACCAACAGAAAAAGACCTGGTGGAATACTTGCAAAACTACTAAAGTTACCATTACAGCAGATGCTATGTTTGTAGATATAGCAGCACTAGATTCACAACTGTATTTCAACCACTTACAATAATCATTGTAGATTAAAAACTCATAGTTTTCACCCTCTTTGTAGATATTTTACAGACCATTCTTCATAGGAATACTCCAAATTATATCTCTTTCTTTGCCATGTGAGAAACAAATGTTATTAACCTTAAAAACTATCACACATGGGTAAAATTAAAAAGTATTCCTTAATACAAAGAGCCGCTTTGTTGGCCTTGCTCTTTGTATGTTTGGTACCGCTAAGCTCTTTAGCACAAACCATCCAATTAACCGGTACAGTAACCGACACCAAAGGAGAAACTCTCATTGGCGCCAGTGTTTTGGAAAAAGGTACAACCAATGGTTGCATTACCGACATCGACGGTAACTTTACACTGACTGTTGCTCCTAATGCGACAATGGTAATCTCTTATGTGGGCTATGTGCCGCAGGAAATTCCTCTGAAAGGACAGAAAACATTAACAGTAACTCTGAAAGATGATACTGAGATGCTGGATGAAGTAGTAGTCGTAGGCTATGGTACAATGAAGAAAAGCGATATGACCGGAGCCATTTCTTCGGTGAAATCGGAAGATTTGATGAAACGTGCCACTACCAGCGCCACCGAAGCACTGCAAGGTAAAATAGCCGGTGTAAGCGTACTTAAATCCGGTGGTAATGCAGGTGCAAGCATCTCCGTAAAAATCCGTGGTATCAAAACGATGGGAGATAACGAACCACTTTATATCATCGACGGTTATCCCGGCGACATCAACACCATCAACCCGCAGGATATCGAATCCATGGAAATCTTGAAAGACGGTGCAGCCGCTGCAATCTATGGTTCGGTAGCAGCCAACGGCGTTGTGATTGTCAGTACAAAGAATGGCAAAGAAGGAGAACTGAAAATCTCATTCAATACATACATGACGGTCAACTCCGTAGCAAAAAAATTCGATATGCTTAATGCAGACGGATATTTGAAAGTACACAATATGATGTACGAAAATGCAGAAAAAGGCAAGCCGGGCTACCTGACTTACAAAAATGGACAGAATCCTACAGGTGCCGACACGGACTGGCAGGACGAGATGCTGCGCACCGGTATTGCACAAAACTACTACGTAAACCTTATCGGCGGTTCGGAAGTTGCCAAATACTCCCTGTCTTATGGCCATGCTGATGAAAAAGGTATCTTCAGAGGTAACTCTTACATTCAAGACAACGCACGCCTGAAGCTGAATGCACATAAATACATCTTTGACTTTGACGCAGGCCTGAACTTCAAAGTTACGCAAAGCAAGCAACCGCAGTATACCCTGAAAGAAATGTACTCCATCTCTCCGCTGATACCTGTTTATGATGAAAACCAAACTTATGGATACGGTCTGACAGACATGTCCGTAGATGGTGTAAAAATGGAATTCCCCACCAACCGTAATGTGATGGCGGACGACCACTATAAAGACAGGAAATATACCGGCTACGACATCACCGGTAACATCGGCCTAACCGTGAAGTTTGCCCCATGGCTTACTTTCAAGACAAGCTATACATACAACGGTTACTACTATAACGACCGTTACCACCGTGCCAAATACGAAGCAAATGCACAGGAACCGAGTCTTTATCCGTATAATTACGAATACAACTCTTACTATCGTAACCAAACTTTCGAGAATGTGCTAACTTTCATGAAAGACTTCGGTAAACATTCTATTACCGCCATGGTGGGTAACTCCATCATTTCCGCCCATCAGGACAAAAGTTCCGTGAGCGTGGAAGGAAAGAAGACCGAATATGATGTAGTGAACGGTGGCTTGACCTCAAGCGAAGTCCCAGGCGGTTTCTTCGACCCCACCTCCCCCACTATCGATGCCGGTATAGGCGGCACATTTACGGGTTCAGGTACTTTCTACGATTACAACCGTGCCTCTTTCTTCGGACGTTTCAACTATTCATACGCCAGCCGCTACCTGCTACAAGTGACATTACGCTCGGATGGTTCTTCCAAGTTCGGTAAGAACAACCGTTGGGGTACATTCCCTTCTGTAGCTGTGGGTTGGAGACTCAGCGAAGAAGACTTCTTCCCGAAGAACACACCTATCAGCAACCTGAAGTTCCGTGCCAGCTGGGGACGCTTGGGTAGCGAAAGTGCACTTGGCAACTACTATGCCCCGACCATGACCAACAGCAATACCCAATGGATGAGTTACATTCAGGGCGGCAATGCCTGGGCAGGTATGTCCAACCTCTATTTGGTAAACGACGATTTACGTTGGGAAACCACCGATACCAAAAACATCGGCTTCGACTTCGGACTGTTCAACAACAAACTGAGCGGTAGCGTCAACTACTATTACAACACCACAGAAGACCTGCTTATCGAAAAAGTCATGGCACCTTCCGCCGGTATCTACAATCCCACAGTCAATGTAGGAAAGATGGTGAACAAAGGTTTTGAACTCGAACTGAATTACGGAAACAGCATAAGCGATTTTGACTATAACATCGGGCTCAACCTCTCCACTATCCACAATGAAATGCTCGAAGCAGACCCGAACCAGGTACTCTACGGTTCGGCATGGAAAGGAAACGGCCATTTCGTAACTCAAACTCTGAAAGGCTACCCGGTAGCCAGCTTCTGGTTATACCAGACAGACGGTATCTTCCAAAGCGATGCAGAAGCTGCCGCTTATGTAAACAGCAAGGGCGAACGCCTCCAACCGGATGCAAAAGCCGGTGATATCCGCTTTAAGGATGTGGACAACAACGGCAGCATCGACTCAGGCGATAAGGTATATTCCGGTTCCGGTATTCCTAAAGTAGAGGCTAACTTGTCATTCAGCGGTTCTTACAAGAACTTCGACCTCTCCTTCCAGTTCGGCAGCGCATGGGGGCACAAGCTTTACAACGTAAACCGCCTGTACTACGAAGGAATGGATGCCGGCAGAAACTACTTCACAAGCACGCTGGACGCATGGACTCCCGGAAATACGGGAGCAGACATCCCAAGAGCCGTGCTGGGTGACCCGAACGAGAATACCCGCGAGTCCGACCGTTTCCTCGAAAATGGAAACTTTGTCCGCCTGCGTCAATTGCAGTTAGGATATACTTTATCCAAAGCAGTGGCAAAGAAGATGTATCTTGAGAAATGCCGCCTCTACGTCAGTGGAGAAAACTTGTTCACGATTACCAAATACTCCGGCATCGACCCAGAATTCTCTTCCAGTATCCTGAATACCGGTGTCGACTCCTTTGTATATCCGTTTACCCGCTCTTTCGTAGTAGGTTTACAAGTTATATTCTAATCACTAATTAATATAAGAAAACAATGAAAAAAATAATATATATAGCATCTTTTTTATGCGCCGCCTTGCTGGCAGGATGCGATGATTTCTTAACGACAGAGTCGCCTGACTTCTCCACAGACAAGTATTGGAGAGACAAAGCTGACGTGGAAGCCGGATTATCTTCCGTTTACGGACAGTTGGATTGCCGTACCAACGCATATACCATTGCAGAGGTAAAGTATGTTCTCGAAACTTTCCGGAGTGACGAAATGACTGTGGGACAAGACGTTTACAACTATCCTGAATGGGCAGCCATGGCCAGTTACAGCTATAATAATGAGAACTCCTGCATCAAAGAGTACTGGATGAACAATTATAACGGCATCAACTATGCCAACAACGTTCTTTTCGGTATCAAGAAAGTGCAGGATACCGGTGAGAAGATGAGTACTGAAGATGAAAACCACCTTACCGGTGAAGCCCTGTTCCTGCGCGCTTATTTTCACTTCAAACTGATAATGAGCTGGGAAAAGGCCATCATCCGCGATAAATACCTGACGGGAGAGGCGCAAACCCACAAAGCCCTTTCTTCCAGAACAGATGTATGGGACTTCATCTGTTCCGAACTGAATAATGCCGGTGGCTTACTCCCGCAAGACCGCCCTTCTTCCGAAACCGGACGTGTGACCAAAGCCGCAGCTTACTCTTACTTGGGGTGGGCCTACCTGACACGTGCCTACGAAGAAACCGCCAAGAAAGACGAATATCTGGGACTGGCAGAAGAAGCCTTCAATAAGGTGACCGGCTACGAACTGGAACCGAATTACGGAAGTATGTTCGACGGAACAAACAAGAACTGCAAAGAGTCCATCTTTGAGTTGCAATTCACCAACAGTACAGTAGATGGAACCTACCATAAGCACGTGCTTCACTTCTGGGTTGCTCCAGGAAGCATGAGAGGATGGGATGAAATCCGCGTCAGCGAGAAGATGTACAATGAGTTCCTAAAAGAAGGACGCATTGCCGAAAATAACCTGTACGACGCCCGCGCCTATGGTTCCATGTTTTTTGATGACCCTTACTACCATGAAGGCGAACATATCTTGGGATACAATTACGATGATGTTTATTATGAAACTTCCGTTACGCAGTACAATTTCCGCAAATACATGCCCGCAACTTGGGATGAGCAGAAACAAAGCGCTGTGGGCACCAACATGCCTCTAATGCGCTATGCCAACGTGCTGTTGATGCAGGCAGAAGTTTACAACGAACAAAAGCATCCGGAGAAGGCTATTCCCCTGATTAACGATGTCCGCCGTATTCACGGTAAACTGCCGGCCATGACGGGAAGCGACTATGAAGCGGTTAAAGCCCAAATCGAACACGAACGTCTGGTAGAGTTTGCATTGGAGAACTCCCGCTTCTACGACCTCCGCCGCTGGGGCAAGCTGGACGAAGCTATGAAAGCGGACGGAAGAACAAACTTCAACTCTTCCACGCACTCATTCCTGCCCATCCCTTTGATGGAAATCCAGACTAACAATGAGATAAACGAGTGATTTTCTCTAACATAACCAAACAAGGATGTGTCAGAAGTGCTGCACAAAGTGATTTTGATGCATCCTTGTTTACCTTTAAAAACCCTATCTTTGCCCCCAAAAACGACATAGATATGTTTACAATCATCGGACTAATGCTCACAGGAATGCTGCTGGGCTACCTCTTACGGAAACGGAATCTGAGCGGAATCCACAAAGTCATTACAGTGCTCATCTGGTTACTCCTCTTCATACTGGGTATTGAAGTGGGAGGAAACGAACAGATTATCAAAGGACTTCATACCATCGGACTCGAAGCCGTCATACTCACCATAGGCGGAACTTTGGGAAGCGTGATTGCTGCTTGGGCATTGTGGAGAGCTTTATACAAACGGAAAGGAGGCCGGGCATGAAAGGGAGTCTCATCATAGTCGGCTTTTTTGTGCTGGGAACACTCTGCGGAGTCTTTCACCTGATACCTATCGATATCGTAATAGATAGTAAAGTCAGCTTTTATGCACTTTGCGCACTGATGTTCAGTGTAGGGCTAAGTGTAGGCAACGACCCGCAAACGTTGAAAAACTTCCGTTCACTCAATCCACGGTTGATATTCCTGCCTATCATGACCATTCTGGGTACGCTGGCAGGTTCTGCCGCAGTCAGCCTGATACTGACACACCGTTCCCTGACGGATTGCCTGGCTGTAGGCTCGGGCTTTGGCTACTACTCACTCTCCAGTATCTTCATCACCGAATATAAAGGAGCCGAATTGGGAACCATCGCACTGCTCGCCAACATCAGTCGCGAGATACTGACACTACTGGCTGCCCCCTTGCTGGTGCGCTGGTTCGGTAACCTCGCCCCCATCTCAGCCGGAGGTGCAACCACGATGGACACCACACTGCCCATCATTACACGAACGGCCGGACAACAATTTGTAGTTGTCTCCATCTTCCACGGGTTCGTGGTCGATTTCAGTGTCCCGTTTCTTGTGACCCTGTTTTGTTCGATATAAACACTTAATCTGATTGATATCATGAAACTTAAATTATATTCTTTCATCTCCGCCTTACTGATTTGCAGTAATATGCTTGCCGACAATGAACCTTGGCAGAACCCGCAAGTCAATGAGATAAACAGAGAGCCAATGCATGCGCACTTCATTCCGTTTACGAATGAGGCCAACGCCCTGAAGCAACACTCCCTGCCTGCGGATGTACGTTTCAACGTAAATCCTGCCACCGAACGCCGCATCTCGCTGGACGGTACTTGGAAGTTCCTGTTCTCAAAGAACAACGAACTTTGTCCCAAAGACTTCCACAAACCGGGATACAACACCCGGAAATGGAGCAAAATACAAGTTCCCGGAAGCTGGGAGTTGCAAGGCTTCGATGCACCTATTTATACGGATACCCGTTATCCATTCCCTGCCAATCCCCCGCATGTGCCAGCCGATTACAATCCGGTGGGAGCATACATCCGCGAATTCACGGTTCCCGGCGGTTGGGAAGGTATGGATATCTTCCTCGACTTTGAGGGAGTGGAATCCGCCTACTACGTATGGGTGAACGGCGAACTTGCCGGATATGCCGAAGACAGCCGCCTGCCGTCTCACTTCAACATCACGAAGCTCTTGAAAAAAGGCAGCAACAAACTTGCCGTCAAGGTATTCCGTTACAGTGACGGCTCTTACCTTGAAGGACAGGATTACTGGAAATACAGCGGCATCGAGCGTGATGTTTATCTCTACGCCCGTCCGCAAAGCCGCGTGCGCGACTTCCGGATGACTGCCGAACTGATAAATGATTATAAAGACGGAGAACTCAACCTGGATGTCATCCTCCATCAGCCGAAAGCGGGAGAAACCGTTGAAGTAAAAGTGCTGGATGCAGGAAAGGTGATTTATAACCAGAAGAAAACCGTCTCTTCTCCTACGGACACTTTATTTAGCCAGCAACAGATTTTCCCGGATGCACGTGCCTGGAATGCCGAAACGCCCAATACCTATACACTGGTAGTCAGCACCTTCGATGCACAAGGAAAGCCGTTGGAGTCTTTCACCCAACTTTTTGGTTTCCGCACGGTGGAGATGCGCAACGGCATGCAGATGATTAACGGAAAAGCGGTGCTCTTTAAGGGAGTGAACCGCCACGAACACGATCCGCACAAAGGACGTACCATCAGCGTAGCTTCCATGATACACGATATTCAGTTGATGAAGCAATTCAATCTGAACGGTGTGCGCAACTGCCACTATCCGAATAATTATACGTGGTATGAGCTTTGCACGGAATTCGGCCTGTATATGGTGGATGAAGCCAACATCGAAAGCCACGGCATGCAGGATCACAAGGATGGCACGCTGGCCAATTATCCGGATTGGGAACTTCCTTTCATGCAACGCATGAGCCGTATGATTGCACGCGACCGTAACTGCACAGCTATCGTCACCTGGTCTATGGGCAATGAGTCCGGCTATGGTAAGCATTTCGAAACCTTATACGATTACACGAAGAAGGTAGACTCCACCCGCCCGGTACAATATGAGGGTGGCGGTTATGATGCCAAGAGTGACATATACTGCCCGATGTATGCACGCATCTGGTCGTTGCGCCGCCATATCAATCAGCGCGACAAGCGTCCTATGATTATGTGCGAATATGCTCATGCCATGGGCAACAGTGTAGGAAACTTCCAGGATTACTGGGATTTGATTTATAAGTACGACCAGTTGCAAGGCGGCTTCATCTGGGACTGGGTAGACCAGACATTCGCTATCAAAGATAAGGATAACCGCGACATCTGGGCTTTCGGTGGAGACATGGGATTTGTAGGCATCGTCAACGACTCCAACTTCTGCGCCAACGGTCTGGTAGCTGCCGACCGCACTCCGCACCCGCATATCTATGAGGTGAAAAAGGTGCTTCAATATATCCACTTTGAACCGGTTGCTTTCACACCCAATAAAATAAAGGTTACCAACCGGCACGACTTCATCGGTCTGGAAGGATATACCTTGCGTTGGGCAGTGGAATGTGACGGCAAAGCGGTACAAAGCGGTGAAATGGATTTCCCAGCAATCGCACCGGGAAGCTCTGTCAACATCGAACTGCCTCTGAAAGCACTGCCTGCCGATGGCAAAGAGTACTTCCTTACCCTGCGCGCATTCACCAAAAACGAAGCGCCGTTAATCCCGAAAGGACACGAGGCCGCCATCGAACAATGGGCGTTGCCTTCCGTCCCTGCCAGCAAAGCCATTCAGCCGGCTAACGGTAAACTGACCGTAGACCGCAACAATGACGCCATCACTCTGACAGGAAACAACTTCCGGATAGCTTTCTCGGCTCAAAGCGGTGGAATGACAGAGTTGAGTTACAATGGAAAGAATCTGATAAAAGAAGGTCTGCAACCCAACTTCTGGCGTCCGCTGACGGACAATGATATTCCGAACGGACATCTATACCGTTGTCTCACTTGGAAGACTGCCGGACAGGATGCCAGACTGGAGAACCTGGATATAACGGAAAATCAACAGACAGTTACCCTTACCGCTACCTATAAGATGGAAGCGCAAGACTCGAAGCTGCAAACAATATACGATATTCATCCTGACGGAGCAGTCCGCGTGAGCATGCACTTCACTCCCGGCAAACAGGCGTTGAACGAAATGCCTCGTCTGGGTATGCGCATGATACTTCCGGCTGAATATGAAAGGATGTCCTGGCTGGGACGCGGACCACAGGAAAACTATGCAGACCGGAAGACGGGAGCATTGGTAGGACTGTACAGCGCGACGGTTTGGGAACAGTTTCATCCGTATGTGCGTGCTCAGGAAACAGCTAATCATTGCGATGTACGTTGGGTTGCACTGCGCAATGCCGATGGTGACGGTTTGCTCGTTACGGGAGAAGAACCGCTAAGTATCAGTGCCTGGAACTTCCCGATGGAAGATATCGAGTACCGCCCTTCGCAGGTGGAACGCCGCCACGGGGGAAGCATAGTGAAGAAAGATATGGTGTGGCTGAACATCGACCACAAGCAGATGGGCGTAGGTGGTGACAATACGTGGGGGGCACAAGTGCACCCGGAATACACCATCACACCGCACGAATGGAAGTACAGCTTCACGCTGCTGCCACTCGGAGCTAAGGATGATGCAGCGGAACAGGCGCATAAGTGCTGGTTCTAACATTAAATTCATAATAATCAAGGAATATGAAACACAAGTTTATACACATCATTTGCTTTACGCTACTGGTTGCAGGCCTCACCGCCTGCACCTCCGGTAATAAAAAAACTGCGGAGCAAAGGTACACCTTCAATAACATACTGGATATTGCCTACACTCCCGACACCCTGCACCGTTGCTACGGCTGGTTCACAGACGCCGGTTCATGGATGGGCTTCACCCTGCCCGAAAAGGCACAATGGGTGAACGGCTTCTGCGGTCCGTTCAGTCTGGATATGTTCCGCCGCCAATGGATGGCACAGTCCGCCGTCACAGTAGATTTCGCCGGAAACGCTTCTGCCAGCTTCGTTCCCGACTCTACCTGCTATTTTCCCGGCGAGCTCTATATGTCCGCCCACTCCGATGCAGGGAGCATCACGCAACGACTTAACTTTGCAGACGCCTCAACCGCCCTCCTGCGCATAGAGTCCGATAAAGCGGAAGACCTGCTTCTGACAGGCAGTCAATGGGGAAAAGACGTCACCATTGCTGTAGAGCAAAACTCCGTCATTGCCCGCCACCCCAGCGGAGAAAGCGTGACCGTAACATTTACCCCCGACGTGACACTTTCCCGGACGGAAAACAACTACACAGCCCTTGTTCACAATCCCCAATATCCCGTCCATGTAGCCATTTCCTTCTTCACCTCGGAAAAAGAGATGACCGCCGGATTGCAGAATATCCCTACCCTGCTCAACAATCCCGGAAAAGCATTGCAAGCCAATGCCGAACGCTGGGAGGGTTATCTGACCAAGATACTGCGCAAGGACATGAAGCCCGAATACGACCGTATCGCCGTGAAAGCCGTCACCACCCTTATTTCCAACTGGCGCACGCATCGCGGCGGACTGCTTCACGAAGGTATTGTCCCGAGCCACGCCGTAGGCTACTTTGTAGGTTTCTGGGCATGGGATAGTTGGCGTTTCAGTGCCGGAACCGCTAAATTCGACCCTGAACTGGCAAAGAACAACATCCGCGCCATGTTCGATTATCAGCAACCGGACGGCATGGTTATCGACTGCATCTACACCGACCCGTCGGAAAACAATGCCCGCGACAGCAAACCGCCTTTGGTGTGCTGGGCGGTAGACGAAATCTTCACGCATACAGGCGACACCGCTTTCGTTGCCGAAATGTACCCGCAACTGCTTTCTTACTACAAATGGTGGTACGAGAAACGCGATCACAACCGCAACGGCATGTGTGAGTACGGTGCAACAGACGGCACACTGGAAGCTGCCGCATGGGAAAGCGGCATGGACAATGCCATTCGTTTTGACAACGCCGTAATGTTGAAGAACGACAGAGCCGATGATGCCTGGAGCATGGACCAGGAAAGCGTAGACCTGAATGCTTATCTGGCCTTGGAGTGCAAACTGCTGAAGAAGTTTGCCGGGCTGCTCAACGTGGCTTTCGACGGTCCCGATTATAGCGATAAAGTAGCAGATTACTTCTTCGACAAGCAACTCAATTTCTTCTTCGACCGCCGCCTGAAAGATGGCTCTTTCATCGAAGAACCGGGCTGCGAAGCTTATACTCCGCTGTGGACACAGATTGCCACACAATCGCAGGTGGACAGCATGTTGCCCATGCTGCAAGACACCGCGAAGTTCTCCACATATATCCCCTTCCCCACCATCGCCGCAGACAATCCCAAGTATAACCCGCGCGGCTACTGGCGTGGCCCCATCTGGCTGGACCAGACTTACTTTGCCATTCGCGGACTCCGCAACTATGGTTATCATAAACTGGCCGATGAATATACCTTGCAGGTATTCGACCGCCTAAACGGATTGAAAGAAGGAGCGCCCATCCACGAGAACTACGGTACGCATACCGGAGAACGATTGAAAGCACCGCACTTCAGTTGGAGTTCCTCCCATCTGCTGATGATGTACGATGATTACGGGAAGTAATTCTTGCGTGAGGGATAGCTTTTCTTGGAAATCTATCCCTCTATGATTTCACAGCTACGCTAATATTGTTTCGGAGAATGTCACTTATGTCTCAGAATGCTGCACTGGCAGTATTTTGTTGTTTTATAATGATGTAGGTAATGGTTGAATGTTCTACATTTGTAAACAGAGTATATGGTTTTCACACCGTATATCATGCATGAACAAGTACTTTATTAATCTATAGAACAGCAACCATGAAGAAAAATTTTCTTTTAGCAGCGAGTTTTCTCTTCATCTTTTGTCTGGAAGCCGGTGCTCAGAAAAGAGATGAAGTAACCTGGGAGAAATTCGAGGACATCACCATCCCCATTCCTCCCTCAACTCACCCCCGACTCTATGTACGTCCCGCCAATTTACCGGATTTAAAGAAACGGATGGATCACCCGCAAGTAAAAGCAAACCTGGCAACCTTGAGCAAACTTGGCATAGACCGCACCGCAGAGGAAGAGGCAAAAGTAACCGACAGAGGCTTCCGCTACTACTTCGAGATGCGGGGAGTAACCAGCCGTGTACAAGTACAAGCTCTCGACTATCTGGTATATGGTGACAAGAAGCAAGCCAGACGCGCCATCACTTCCATGCTCGATTCATTGCAGCATACCAATTTCGGAACCAAGCAAGACTTATCACGCGCCAGCGGAGTCATGCTGATGTGCGGCGCGATGGTATATGACTGGTGCTACGACCAGATGAAAGAATCGGAAAAGAAAGCCTATATAGAATCGTTCATCCGAATCTCCAAGACCATGGAATGCGGTTATCCACCCAAAAATAACGAACCCATAGCCGGACACTCGTCCGAATGGATGATCTTGCGGGACATGCTTTCAGCCGGTATTGCTATCTACGACGAATATCCGGATATGTACCTCCATGTCATCCGAATGCTGTACAAGGATTACTTGCCGGTAAGAAATTACATCTATTCCGGTCATAATTACCATCAGGGAACAAGCTATGTCAATGTGCGTTTCAGCAATGACCTGTTCTCCTTATGGATTCTGGGCCGTATGGGAGCCGGCGCAATCTACAATCCCGCACAACAATTCGTACCGTACGACTTCCTGTACCGCCGTCGTCCGGACGGACAAGTAATGCCCGCAGGCGATACGAATCCTAACAAAAGAAACATTCCTTCTTACTCCCTGCCCGCCATGCTCGCTTCCAGCTTCTATAAAGACAATTATCTGGCTTACGAATACGAACTCAAACCCAAATTAGAAAGCCACTGCCTCATCTTCGAGATACTGTGGAGAGATTTTGATTTGAAAGCCAAGGCTCCTGATGACTTGCCGCTGACCCGATACTCAGGCTCACCTTTCGGGTGGATGATAGCGCGTACGGCATGGGACAAAAACAGCGTGATTGCCGAAATGAAAATCAATGAACAATTCTTTGGTAACCATCAACACATGGACGGTGGTTCGTTCCAACTTTATTATAAGGGCCCGTTGGCAATAGATGCCGGAGCTTACCAAGGAAGTTCCGGCGGATATAACAGCCCGCACAACAAAAATTTCTTCAAACGTACCATTGCCCATAACTCATTGTTAGTATACAACCCGAACGAGAAATTCGCCAGCTGGAATTATGGCGGACAAGATAAAACAGAATTTGCCGATAATGACGGTGGACAACGCATGCCGGGTGACCGCTGGGAAACTTGCCGCTCTTTTAAAGATTTATTAAGCAAGGAATATACTACAGGCAAAGTCCTGGGACATGGTTTCGGTCCCGATGCCAATAAACCTGACTATTCTTATCTGAAAGGTGACATCACGCAAGCCTATACAGACAAGGTAAAAGAAGCGAAACGCTCTTTTGTTTTCCTCAACCTGCACGCTACCGAAGTGCCTGCCGCCTTAATCGTGTTTGATAAAGTAGTCTCTTCCGACCCTCAGTTCAAGAAGTTCTGGCTACTGCACAGTATAGAAGAGCCGATAATAGAAAGTAACCGTTTCACCGTCAAACGCACCCAAAACGAAGACACCGGCATGTTACAGAATCAAGTGTTGCTCCCCGAAATTCAAGATGCACGGATAGAGAAAATCGGTGGAAAAGGAAAAGAGTTTTGGGTATTCGGCACCAATTATGCCAACGATGCCATGCCGAGACGTCCCGACGACGCCAACGAAAGAGGCGCATGGCGTGTAGAAATATCACCTGCAACCGCTGCTGCCGAAAATTACTTTCTGAATGTAATGCAAGTAGCCGACAACACCTGTCTGCAAATGAATGAAGTAAAACGCATCGATGCAGATAAAATAGTAGGCGTGCAGATAGCCGACCGCGTCGTCACCTTCAGCAAAGACAGCCAACCACTGCCCGGTAAATTTGATTTCGCGGTAAGTGGCAGCCAAACTATGAAGTTTGTCATTACCGACCTTATTCCGGGAACCTGGCAAATCAAGAAAGACGGCAAGGTATATATTCCCGCGCTGGAAGTTCGTACAGACGATGGTATCCTTTCTTTTGAAGGTACTGCCGGACGGTATGAATTTCTTCGATAAAAAGAAAGCCATCTGTCAATGACTTCTTCTACATTGACAGATGGCTTATTTATTAAGTTTCCTCACCCCTTGTTTTCCAGGCAACTTTCCTTAGAAAAGGCTCCACGCAACCGTCAGTCCGGCCATCACGATAGCTACCATACTCATCAGCTTGATAAGTATATTCAAACTCGGACCGGAAGTATCTTTGAATGGATCCCCTACTGTATCGCCTACCACAGTAGCTTTATGTACTTCGCTACCCTTACCGCCGAAGTTTCCTTCTTCCACATATTTCTTTGCATTATCCCATGCACCGCCCGCATTCGCCATAAAGATGGCAAGAACGAAACCGCTACTCAACCCACCGATCAGCAAGCCCAGCACACCGGGAACACCAAAGATAAGTCCCGTAGCAATCGGAGCTAAAATGGCTATCAGCGAAGGAACTACCATTTCACGTTGCGCCCCCTTTGTGGAGATAGCTACACAACGTTCGTAATCCGGTTCTGTCTCACCGGTAAATATACCCTTGATTTCACGGAACTGGCGGCGTACCTCATCCACCATGTGACCGGCAGCACGGCCAACAGCGTTCATTGTCAATCCGCAGAAGAGGAATGCCATCATACTACCCAAGAACATACCCGAAAGTACTTTCGGATTCATCAGCGTCACATCATAATGATGCATGAAGTCGAAGAAGGTGGCATCCTGAAGAGCCACGGCATCCCCATGGGGAAGCGCTAATTCCGTGGTTCCCAAACGGGTCAGTCCAATACGGATTTCTTCAATATAAGAGGCTAACAGGGCAAGTCCCGTAAGTGCAGCCGAACCAATAGCAAAGCCCTTTCCGGTAGCGGCAGTAGTATTACCCAAAGAGTCGAGGGCATCCGTACGTTTACGCACTTCCACACCCAGACCGGACATTTCAGCGTTTCCGCCCGCATTATCAGCAATAGGACCGTAAGCATCCGTAGCAAGCGTGATGCCCAGGGTAGAAAGCATACCTACGGCGGCAATACCGATACCGTAAAGTCCCATGCCTACATTATTGAAATCGAACCCCGATGCAAACAGGTAGGAAGCAATGATACCGACTACCACAGCAATCACAGGAATTGCAGTAGACAACATACCCAAACCGATACCGGAAATAATTACCGTAGCCGGGCCAGTCTTTCCGCTTTCGCTCAACTTCTGGGTAGGACGGTAAGATTGTGAGGTATAGTATTCCGTAGAACGTCCGATGATGATGCCGACTACCAGACCGACTATAACGGCACAAGATATCCACATCCAGTTATCAAGTTTCAATAGCCAAAGAATAAAGAACGTAGCCACTACAATCAGTACGGAACTTAGGTTCGTACCGAGAGCCAACGAAGCGAGCAGGTCTTTCATCTTCGCATTCTCCTTGGTACGTACTGCGAAGATACCGATAATAGAAAGAAGAATACCTACGGCTGCAATCAGCATCGGAGCTATAACAGCTTTGAATTGCATGGCCGTATCTCCCGTATGAATAAAGGCAGCGGCACCCAGAGCGGCAGTTGCCAGGATAGAGCCACAATAGCTTTCATAGAGGTCTGCACCCATACCGGCTACATCGCCTACGTTGTCACCTACGTTATCGGCAATCGTTGCAGGGTTACGCGGGTCATCTTCGGGAATACCGGCCTCAACCTTACCTACCAGGTCGGCACCTACATCGGCAGCTTTCGTATAAATACCTCCACCTACACGGGCAAAGAGCGCTTGTGTGGAAGCACCCATTCCGAAAGTCAGCATGGTGGTAGTGATGATGCAGAGTTTATGAGTCGGAGTCAAAACATCTTCCGGTATAACCGCATTCAATAACAGATACCAGAAAGAAATATCGAGCAAGCCCAAGCCCACTACAACCAGTCCCATTACCGCACCGCTACGGAAAGCGACGCGCAATCCCGCATTCAGTGAACTACGGGCAGCATTTGCTGTGCGTGCCGAAGCATACGTTGCCGTCTTCATACCGAGGAATCCGGAGAGTCCGGAGAAGAAACCGCCCGTCAGGAAAGCAATCGGTACCCAACGATTCTGTACATCGAAACCATAAGCCATAATAGCGAAAAGGATCACAAGTCCCAGAAATACCCAGCCAACTATCTTATACTGTTGTTTCAGATAAGACATCGCGCCTTTACGCACAGCGGCGGCAATCTTTATCATTTGCGGAGTACCCTCACTCTCTTTCATCATTTGCTTATGGAAATAGTAAGCAAAGCAGAGAGCTAAAACGGAAGCGGCCGGAATCAGCCAGAAAAGCAAACTGTCCATGGTGTTATTCGTATTAAAAGGTTGATTGAAAGTCTAAAAGTATTGATTTGAAACGAAATAAACAAAAAATAAATAGAATTATTTGCTTTTAAACTATATGATCTACTTTCATCACAGCTCATACAACTCACATAAACTATGCCCCAACCCTATATTTTCATACAAAAGAAGAGTTAGTTACATAAATAACAAAATAATTACTACATTTGCTTGCTATATAAAAAAAGAACCTTATGAACAAAAAATCTATTATACTATGTATCTTCTATGCATGGATGTCTATATTGTGCTACGGACAAACAAGTCGCCTATTTACAGCAGATCAGGAGTTATCGAGCAGCATGATAAATTCTATCTATCAAGACCATAACGGAATTATCTGGATTGCCACAGAAGATGGACTAAACAAATATGACGGTGCCAAATTCTCTATCTACAAAAGCGACAAAAACGATGAACACTCCTTAGCAAACAATTATGTACGTTGTGTCTTTGAAAGCAGCAAGAAGGAGTGTTTTGTAGGAACATTAAGTGGATTACAACACTACAGTGCTGATGCCGACCGCTTTACCGATATCCCACTGATTCTGCAAGATGGTATAATAGTAGAACCTAACGTAGCCGCCATAGAAGAACTGAGTAACGGAGATTTATTAGTGGGTACCGCCGGTCAAGGATTGTTCAAGATTACAAACACCCATAAAGGACTGGTCGGAATTAGCATGGAGAAAAGAATCCCTATCCCCATCGTAAATGCGCTTCACGAAGACCGTAATGGTAACCTATGGATAAGTGCCGGTGAAAATGGAATTTTCAGAATAGACCGGAACCAACAACTACACTGCTATCAGAAAGGGGCAAACGAATCAGAATATACCATTAGTAGTATTTGTGAGACCCCCGACAAACAGATTTACATTGGTTCCTTAGGTAAAGGACTACTTAAATATAATCCAACTCTCGACTTATTTGAACCCATCATCTATGCCAATCACCCTGAATTACCTGTCAAAAGTCTTCTTCTTGCCACGCCGGACGAAATATACATTGGAACTGACGGATACGGTTTGAAAGTATATAACATTCAAAGTCGCACTATCACAGAAAATCAGTTAAACATCACCACTTTCAACCTTGACAAGTCAAAAATTCATTCCATTATGAAAGACCGTTTCGGCAATCTGTGGTTGGGATTCTTCCAAAAAGGGGTATTGCTGATTCCTGCCATTGCCAATGGTTTTCAATATATAGGATACAAATCCGTACGAAACAATATCATCGGTTCCAATTGTATTATGTCTGTCTGTAACGATCATGACGGCACATTATGGATAGGTACAGACAACGATGGTTTATACAAAGTGGAAAAGAATGGTAAACATACCGTCCACTTCCCTCCTACACAGGAAACCGGCTCAGTACCTTCAACCATCATGAGTATCTACGAAGACTCGCGTCAGAATCTTTGGATAGGTTCATACATGCAAAGTATGGCTAAGATTGACAAAGAAACCGGCCATTGCCAATATTTCAAAAGAAAAACCGATGCAGACAGCAAAGAAGGGAAACTGCGTGTATACAGCTTTGCAGAAGACAAACACGACCGACTCTGGATAGGCACCATGGGTAACGGACTTTACTACATAGATCTAAACACCGAAACCTTGCATCGCTATGAACAAGAAGACAGTACATACTATGCAACCGGCAACTTCTTGCCCGGTTACTGGATAACCAGCCTGTTACACAGTCATGACGAAAGACTCTATATCGGCACTTATGACGGGCTGGGTTGCCTTGACCTGAAAACCATGCACCTTGCCACCGCTTTCAACACCAATACACTCCTTCCAAATTCCGTCATCCATTCCCTTTATGAAGACAAAGAAGGCACTATATGGATAGGCACATCGGAGGGGCTGAAAGCCATGCATCCCCAAGAATATAAAATACGTGAATACACACAAAAAGACGGACTGCCTGGTGACATCATATGCGCCATCACCCAAGATATCAATGGCGCTTTATGGTTCAGTACCAACCACGGGATAGCACGCTACAACCCACAAAAAGGCAACTTTACCCCTTATTATGCCAATGATGGCCTGCAAGGTAATGAGTTCAGCAAAAGAGCCGTTTGTACCGACAACAACGGACATATTCTGTTCGGTGGAATTAACGGGGTTACCTATTTTAATCCTGCAGAAATAAAAGATATAGCTACCACTCCTTCCGTGCATCTCACCGGTTTCTATATACACAATCAAAGCGTCAACAGTAATACGTTGTCCGAAGGAAGAAGAATCATAGAAACCTCCGTTATGAATGCTCAACAGTTCAATCTGTCGCACAAACATAATTCTTTCAGCATGGAGTTTTCTGTCATGGAATTCTTCAATCCTGAACGCATTACTTATATGTACTCAGTCAACAACGGACAGTGGGTGACTATGCAATCAGGTATTAACCGGATATCTTTTAATGACATGACACCCGGCACTTACAAGTTCAGTATCAAGGCCAAAGATTATACTTTCTATTCCGAACCTAAAAATTTCATTGTCAATATCTCTCCCGCATGGTATGCATCAAATTGGGCCAAAGGAGTGTACCTGCTGATAGCACTGACCATAATTTACATCATTGGCGCACAGATACGCCATCGCTATCAAGTTCACCAAAAATTATTAGAACACATACATGCTGAAGAAATCAACGAGGCCAAGTTACAATTCTTCATCAACATCTCTCACGAAATCCGTACCCCGGTCACCCTTATCCTCAGCCCCCTGCAAAAACTAATGAGCAAGGACAGAAACGAAGAACGCCAAAAAAACTACCAAACCATCTCGCGTAACGCTGGACGTCTCCTCCAATTGGTGAATCAGCTACTGGACATCCGCAAGCTTGACAAAGGCCAGATGCAACTGAAATTTAGAGAAGTAGAAATAGTAGAGTTTATACGTAATCTATCCAGTAGCTTCGAATATCAGGCAAATGCCAAAAAGATTAGCTTGAACTTCCATCCCGATACAGAAGAACTACGTGCCTGGATAGATCCTGAAAATCTTGATAAGGCCATATTCAATGTACTCTCAAATGCATTTAAGTTCACCGAATCAGGAGGAGAAATCAATATCTACCTGCAAACACATGAAGCGTACGAAACAAAACCAGCTTATTTTAAGATTGTAATAGAAGATAGCGGTACGGGTATTGACGAAAAAGAAATAGAACGTATTTTCGACCGTTTTTATCAAGTTGCCAACAGATTAAATAATTCAGGTACCGGAATCGGTCTACATTTGACCAAATCGCTAGTTGAATTACATAAAGGAACAATCCATGCCGAAAATAATAAAGAAAAAGCCGGTTGCCGATTCATCATTCGCCTGCCATTAGGAAAAGAACACTTGAAACCGGAGGAAATAGAAGAAACTAACACTGAAGGACAGATCGCATCTGACAATAATCCGGTGTTACCCATATTCTTACCTGAAAATGAGGAAAAAGAAAGAATACGCACCAAAACCAAATATCGCATACTGATAGCAGATGATAATGAAGAGATACGCAGATACATACGTCAGGAACTAACCCCCGACTACCACATAACTGAATGTAACAATGGACAAGAAGCTTTTGAGCAAATCATAAAGGATGCACCCGACGCCCTTATCAGTGATGTCATGATGCCGGAAATGGATGGAATGACCCTCTGCCGGAAAATAAGACAAAACATTCTTGTCAGCCACATTCCGGTCATCCTGCTGACTGCCAAAATTAATGAAGAAAGTAATCTGGAGGCTTTAGAAGGAGGAGTGGATGCCTATATCACAAAACCGTTCAATATAGACGTTCTGAAAAAAACAATCCGAAATGTCATCTACAGGCACGAACTGATAAAAAACACCTTTAACGGAAGTATGGAACAAACAGATAAGGTACAACCGATTGAGGTTCAATCACCGGATGAAAAGCTAATAGCACGTGTAATGGCCATCATTAACAAGGAAATGGCAAACCCAAATCTCAGCGTGGAAATGATTGCAGCAGAAGCAGGAATCAGTCGTGTACACTTATATCGCAAAATAAAAGAATTCACCAACCAATCACCACGCAACTTTATACGCAATGTCCGGTTGAAACAAGCTGCCCTCCTACTTGCACAGAAACACCATAACATCACGGAAGTGGCAGAGGCGGTAGGTTTTGCCAACACCACTCATTTTTCGACAGCGTTCAAGGAATTATTCGGTGTCTCGCCCACTATCTATATGGAACAGAGTGCCAACAACGCAAAGTCCAATATCGTGGATACCATGGAGAAAAATAAAGTGGAATGAAATAAAGCAGACTGTCGGGTTTATCAGTATAAGCACAATAGTTTAACAGCAATAGCCTGAAAGTTTACCGGTAATAATAGGTCGCTCAGTTCTATATTCTCTTTTTGAATTTTAGAAAATCCACAATTACCTTTTGATCAAAAAGTAAGAATATCAAACTAAGCGACCTAATTGTTAACCCCTTATAGGTCAATCTTGCATACGTACATTAATAAATTGTCGTAAAAGTCTATACATTCCGGTTCAATCTCTGTATCCCGGATTCTGATAGGCCATCTTTTCTTCTTTGGTCATTTCCATACCGTCCAATTGTCCTTGCGGAATGGGACGAAGATAATGGAACGCTTCGATAGTACGACGGTAAGTTTTCGGGGTATGATCTCCCTTATCGTTTCCACAAATCACATACTCATCAGCATATTCATTCCACTTTTGTGTACGAACAAGGTCGAACCAGCGATAACCCTCACCAAAGAACTCGCGTGAACGTTCATCAAGAATATAGTCGATATCAATGGTAACCGGAGTGGCGGCAACCATTTCCGCACTATGGTCTTCCAATACTTCTGCATTAAGAGCATTACTGAATGTCCATTTACCGGCACGTGCACGAAGAACATTCACCAGTTCGCGCGCATTCTTTCCGCTCTTAGTAGTCGCACCCTCTACTGCAGCCTCAGCAGCCACCAAATAAAGTTCAGAAAACTTAGCTATATTGTAAGGACGAGTACTACCTGCATTCGGCTGGCCTGTACCTGTACCGTTATCCGTACGATACGGACCTAATTTCCACAGTCCAGGAAATATACGACGGCTGATTCCACTGGGATTCATTACCCAATCGGCACGTCCGGGCAGAGTACCTGCGCCTAAATTACCCAAATTGGAACCATAGGCAACGTTAGGATCCTCTTCAAGCAAGAAAGAGAAAATTGGTTCCCCTTCTTTTACCATCATTCCGTTGGCGTTTTCCACTGCATCCCAATTGGCACCATTGGTTGACCAATTTCCACGATATACTGTCGTGAAAGTTCCATCATAACGAGAGTCATTCACTTTATCAGCGAAAGTGTGAGTAAACACCCCATGAGGAGGAGCCATACGAGTCCAAGGGCGACCATAAGCCTGCTCTGCCACACGAATGACAGGAGCCACAGTGACACCGTTCACTTTAGATTGCGCATCCGTATAATTCCAGTTCATCATCCATCCGGCAAAGTTATCGGGAGCGCCACCACCACCGTATGACAAGCTACCACCATTATAATATTCATCTTCTTGAGTATGGTCAGCATAAAGCAAGATTTCCTTATTGCGATCATTAACTCCTGCATTCACTTTCCAGAAACTTTCTTCCAAACCGAACGGACCAGGATTCTCTATGGCTTCTACAGCGATATTATAAGCTTGCTGGAAATACCAAGCCGCATCATGTCCATCAGGATCGGTCCTCTGACATTCCGGATAAGTAGGAATATTGTTCGGATTCTTCAACCACCATGCATAAGTCAGATAAGCTTTTGACAAATAAAGACGAGCCACTGTTTTAGTCAAACCACCCGTCATACGAGGATTGTCCGGCAAATTCTGAACAGCTGTAACCAAATCAGGGAAAACAACTTTAGTATAAACTTCCGGTACCGTATTACGCACGGACGTGCGTGACGGAGTAATGTTGAAAGCCAACTCACCAGAGCCCAAGTCCAAGGGTACACCACCGAAAGTCTGAGCCAGCAGGAAATAGTACATGGCACGGAAGAAACGCGCTTCGGATATCAAAGATTCTGATATACCCACTTCTCCGCCATTAGCAATCACACCGTTGCAAGTATTGATATTAGTAAATGCCATACCCCATAATGCATCCGCACGGCAAGTAGAAGAGGTCAGGTTTCCTACTCCCGAAAGATCGGCATCCTTAAAGTTGCCGTCGGCGCTTTGTCCGTAAGTAGCCTCGTCCGTACCCGTAAGACAGGAATTGTAGTAATAAGCCTGTCCGTAGATGTCGCGCAAATAAGAATACATGGAAGTAATACCGCCTTCCACACCTTTTTCCGTTTTAAAGAAAGTTGGATCATAGCTGCTACGAGGTTGTTCGTCTAGGATATCGGAACAAGAAGTTGCCAAAAGCAGACCCAAAGCAGCGGTTCCAAGAACTCTTATAGGAGAATATATCGATTTCATCTTCATAATACTTTAGAATGTCAAGTTAATACCAAATAAATAGTTACGCGTAGAGGGTGAGTTCGTACCTACTGTCAGGAAACGTCTCTGAAAACCTACCACTGCTACATTCTCATCACCATAGGAGTTTGTCTCCGGATCAAGCCCGGTTTCCTTATGGAACGGAGAACAGATTACAAACGGGTTCTGGATCGTTACGTATGCACGCAATCCTTGTACTCCCAGTTGTTTCAGCCAACGTTGGTTGTCCATGTTGTAGCCCAATGTAATGGTGCGTACTTTCCAATATGAAGCGTCAAAATATCCCAACGTAGAACCATACTTCGGATTATCACCACTTTGAATGCCACCCGGTTTCGGATATTTAGCATTGGTATTCTCTTCTGTCCAGTAGTCTACATCTACCTGTCCACGACGGCCGCTCAACATATTCAGATAACCGCTGGAATGGTGAAGCGTACTCAACAACTTACCGCCACACTTGAACGCAGTAATCACATTCAGGTCAAAATTCTTATAAGCCACACGCGTACTAAAACCTCCCTGGAATTTAGACTCCAAACTCATGATCTGACGATCTTCCGGTCCGATAGCACGTACAGGAGTACCGTCCGCATTGTAATCGCCGGTATATTTCACCTTGATCATACCTACATTACCACCCGGTTCAAGAATATCGAGATAAGGATCTCCTTCTTGCCACAAGCCGACATATTCATAATCAAAAATAGCGTCAATAGGATAGCCTACAAACCAGCCATTGCCTTCATCACGGTCTTTCTTTGATGCCAACTCAACCAGTTTATTGCGGTTGGCAGAAAGATTCAGACTGGCATCCCATGTCCATCCGTTATGATTGTCAAGAATCGTACCGTTCAATGTCAACTCAAAGCCCTTATTCTCGGTTTTACCCACATTGGCCATGTAGCTACCTACACCTGATGTAGAAGGTAAGTTCACGTTCTGCAACAAATCATGTGTCTTCTGGATGTAGTATTCGAAAGTACCGGACAAGCGACCATTGAACAAAGTGAAATCCAAACCTACGTTCCATGTGGAAGAATATTCCCAGCCCAACATCGCATTGGGCATTTCTGATACGTAGTATCCCGTAGCAAAATTAGTAGGTCCGAAGTTATAAGGACGCGTATTCAGTCTACCCAATGTCTTATAAGGATCTACAGCCTGATTGGAAGTCTCACCATAACCTACACGCAATTTCAATATATCCAGCCACTCTATACCATCCATAAAGGCTTCGTTACGGATATTCCAACCGGCAGATACAGCCGGATAAGTATGCCATTGATGACCTTTTGCCAAACGTGAAGAAGCATCCGAACGAACCGTTGCCATCAACATATAACGATTATCATAAGTGTACATCGCACGCCCCATCCATGACATTAAACCTGTCTTTTGATAATTCCAGTTACTCGGATTTACAGTAATAGTACCTTCAGCACGACCAATATTGTAGTACTGGAAATACTCTGCCGGAATATCCCGACCTGCCACATGAGAACGCGTATAAACAGTTTGTTCGGCTGAATACATTCCAATGATGTTGAATTGGTGTTTTCCGATAGTGCGGTCGTAAGTCAGCAAGTTTTCAACCGCCCAGTTCGTTGTTTCCGAATGTGCCAATGCTGCAGTAGAGGGAGCATCGGGCGCCGTATTGTTAATGCCGTAACCGGTAAACTCACCCTGCTTGGTGGAACGATAGTTTAAACCAAGGTTCATACGATACTTCAATCCTTTTATCCATGGACATTGAACTTCCGCAAAAAGGTTGTTATAAGTACCGAATCCTTTACTTTCGTTCAACCATTTCTCTTCCAAATTCTCTACAACATCGCGAGTCATCACGAATGCCTCATCCTGACTGTTATATTTTACAGTACGCTTCAAAGTACCGTCTTCGTTATACGGATTGGCTATAGGAGAAACAGACAATACGCCATACAGACCGATGTTGTTGCCTTTAGTCACATTGTAATTGCTGTTTGTGGTAAGGCCAAAACGGAAGTATTTACCTACACCTTGATCGAACGAACCACGCAATGAATAACGGGTATAATTCTGTGTAGGAATCACACCTTGATCTTTGTAGTATGCACCACCAAAACTGTAGTTTCCACCTTGCGTACCACCTGAAATATTAACATCATGGCTGGTAACAAAACCATTACGGTACATCAGATCCTGCCAATCGGTATTGACATCATCCGATTCATCCATAGAATTCTCAAATTTACCTGCATATTTACGCATTTCAGCAAACTTTTCACCGTTCATCATAGGATATTTGGAGAATACCTTTTTCAAACCTACATAACCATTATATGATACTTTGGCAGGAGCACCGGTCACACCTTTATGAGTTGTAATAAGGATAACACCATTGGCACCGCGCGAACCATAAATAGCCGTTGAAGAAGCATCTTTTAAAATATCCATACTCTTGATGTCGCTGGGATTGATATCAGTAAGGCTACCCATAAACGGTATTCCATCCAACACAATCAACGGGTCGTTAGTAGCACTCAAAGAACGTGTACCACGAATACGTATCTGCATAGTGGCACCCGGACGAGAAGATGTCTGTGACATATCCACGCCGGCAATACGGTTTTGCAGAGCATAAGATACATCAGCGGCAGGTACTTCACGCAATTTGTCGCCGCCTACAGATGCAATAGATCCCGTTACATCCGACTTGCGTGCCGTACCATAACCGATTACAACAACTTCTTCCAATGCTTTGGAGTCTTCTTTCAGTATAACCTTAAGTTCGGTTTCATTTTCTACCGGAATTTCCTGCGTCACATATCCTATATAAGAAATTACGAGCGTAGCTCCTTTCTGCACTGAAAGCGAGAATTTACCATCCAAATCAGTAATCACTCCGTTTGTAGTACCTTTTTCAGTCACATTAGCTCCGATAATTGATTCACTCGCATTATCATTTACCACACCTTGCACCCGGATACTTTGTGCAAAACCCCACGAGGGTATTACACTAAGTAAGAACAATAGTACCAAAGGTTTAAAATAAGAATTAGTGTTTTTCATAAAAACATTTTTTTGATTTAAATTACCATTAATTAAAAATACAAGTTCACGCATTAAGATTCGTCTTTTATGTCTTCATATACATCAATTTATAGGTTAAACATATTTTACTACTCACAACATAGTTTTTTGCATTAAAAAACTTCTCGAAGGCAAAACTATATAATAAAAAACAAATGCAAGAAAACAAATAATACACATATTTTCCTCCACGTAACATAGTACCAGTAATATGTTACATAATCGTTAATATAGGTTACTCGCGACATGGAAAGTCAGTATTAGCCAGTCATTTAATAGCTATTTTCCCAATTTATCCATCAAAATCCGCCATAATCTTCCGTTTGCTCAATGACGGCTCAATAATTACACTAAATTTGCAGTCGAAAACCGTACCCGATTGAGCACCCATGTTGTAGTATAAGTAAAATCAATAAAAACAAAGGAATAATGAAACGCACAGATTTTACTTTTAGAAAGGCATGGATGATATACACAGTATATTTTTTTCTACTCTTTACCCCAACCGCAAATGCACAGCAAACAGCCAGCCTGGTCAACCTGGAACTAAAAAACGAAAAGCTGTCTGCCGCACTGAAACAGATAGAGAAGATGGGCGGCAAGAATATCCTTTTTGCCTATGAAGAGACGGAGAATTATCACGTAACAGCAAGTATCCGTAAACAGACGCAAGGCGAAGTCATCCGCACAGTACTGAAAGGAATACCCCAAAGGATGATTCTGTTTACCTCAAATGATAACTCCGTTTACACGCCGAGGTAAAGGTCGTTACATACGGCGGTAATGTCTTGTTTCATAAAAAAGACACAAAAAGAGAAGTTTTCGGACAGATGTTCACGGAG